>JGI26239J51126_1001425_pt1 | contig 10648 bp, 12 predicted proteins | sample SaaInlV_130m_DNA_3_FD_51126 | JGI IMG/M metagenome (IMG submission 51126)
GCTGCAAATGGAGACAACCTAGTTGTTTACACTTTACCAACTTTAGCTGACGGTATTGCGGTTTCTGTTTCAGCAGCTACTGCTGGTGCAAACAACGAAACTTCAACTGCAATAGGTTTATCTTACACTGGTGTTGAAGGTTTAACAGTTAGCTTAGGTCAAGGTAATGACGAATCAACTATTAATGTTGATATTGAACAAACAACTATGAAAGCTTCATACGCGTTTGGACCTTTAACTATTTCTGCAAGTCAGAGTGATTACGATCACACTACTGCTGCTAATGATCAAGAAGTAACATCTTACAATGTGGCTTACACAGTGTCTGATGCAATTTCTATCTCATACGGTATGGAAGATCTTGATAATAATACTGATACAGCTGAAGTAGAAGTTACTGGTATTACAGCTAGTTACACTTCAGGTGGTATGACTATCTCTGGTAAGTCAATCTCTGCAGATAACGTAGATGGTTCTTCTACTGGTACTAACAACGATAACGAGTACTGGAAATTAGCTGCATCATTTGCATTCTAATTTAATTTAGAACACAAAATATTAAAGGGCCCCTTTTTAGGGGCCTTTTTTTTACTCAAAATAAGATATTCCGGCAAATCCAAAACAATTTAATAATTTAATTTTTTTTAGATTTTTGTTTGAAATTCCACCTAAAGCAACAATTTTTCTATTTGTTAATTTTGATAATAATTTAAATTTATTAACACCTAAATAATTTTTATTTTGTTTAAATATTGAGGATAATAATAAAATTTTTATCTTNTGTTTTTCTTTAATTTTTATTTCTTTATTATTGTGAGCTGATCCAATTAACAAAAATTTTTTTTTAAACGAAAAAGATAAATGTTTAGTATCTTTATTGAAAGAGGGGATNTATGCCCCATCTAAATCAAGTTTTAACGCTAGTTTNATGTTGTTGGATAAATAAAATTTAATCTCTCTTTGTTTGCAATATTTTTTGATTCTAGAAATAAGCTTCTCATCTGGTATTGTTGAGGAATAATTTCTATAAATAACAGCAGTTTGTTTATTTAATCTACTGATATTATTTGTTTCAAATTTATTTATAAAGTAATATTTTCTGATCATATTTGTATGCATAATACTATTAAAAATTTATTAGATGTTGAAAATAATATCAAAGCACATTTAAATGTAACAAATAATAATGATTATCCAAAAATTATAGCTGTTTCTAAAACTTTTAAGATCGATAAAATTTTACCCCTCATAGATTATGGCCATATAGATTTTGGAGAAAATAAAGTCCAGGAAGCAGTTGAAAAATGGACAGAGATTAAAAAAAAAAATTCGAGAGTAAGATTGCATATGATTGGAAAACTACAAACTAACAAAGTTAAATTAGCAGTTCAAATATTTGATTTTATTCATTCAGTAGATAGTGAAAAACTTGCAAAAAAAATTGCGGATGAACAAAATAAGATAAATAAAAAAATTAAAATATTTTTACAGGTAAACATTGGTGATGAAAATCAAAAATCGGGAATTAATAAAAATGAAGTGAAACAACTAGTTTCTTTCTGTAAAAAAATTGGTTTGGATTTAATTGGTTTGATGTGTATTCCTCCAGCAGATTTTGATCCAGAAAGTTATTTTGAAGAGATGAATAAATTAAATAAAGCTCTAGGTTTTTCTGAATTGAGTATGGGGATGTCCTCAGATTTTCTTATAGCTGCTAAACACTTATCAACGTATGTTAGAGTTGGATCTAGTATTTTTGGTAAGAGATTCTAAAAAATTTTTATTTTTTGTTTTTTTTTAATTAACTTAAGCATAATCAAAAAATCTTTTTCCTTTAAAGCAATACATCCAGCAGTGGGTTTATAATCTTTGGTCAGATGAATAAAAATGCAACTGCCCAAACCAATAATAGGTTTCTTAAAGTTATATTTTATTGGAATCAGAAAATCATATTTATAATCTTTTCTTTTTAATCTTTCATGTCTGATTTTTTTTTCTAATTTAAAAAGCTTGTTATATTTTTTTGGAAAATGAATATCATCACACCAACCCATACTTTTTTTAATTTCAATACATTTAAGTAAAGTTGATGGTTTTTCTTTACGATCTTTTCTGAAATAAAGATTTGCAATTTCAAAGGTTCCTTTTGGTGTTTTTTTATCTCCTTCTTTTTTATTCCTTGTTGAGCCTTTTTTCCCAATACAACACTTAAATTTAAATTCATCTATTTGAAGAGTGTGTTTATTTTTTACAAAAATTGTCATATTCTCTTTATGTGAGTATACATAATTTGATAATATATAAGTTTAACCCATTATATCATATTCTTGAAGAGCTTGGTTTAGATTTAAATTTAAAGATCACCTTTGAAAATAATGAGAATTCTTTAAATAATAAAATAAAAAATTTAAATAATTATTTAATTATATCAAATAAAAAATATTTAAATATTGGTAATCAACTTGTTTTAGATAATTCACCAATTAATATTTTTAAATTAGTAGAAAAGATAAACATTGAATTTTTAAAGCTTCAATTTAGTAGTCAATCTAATTTGAAAATAAACAAATATACTATAGATCTAAATTCAAGAGAAATGCTAATAAACAACTCTAAGCTTAAGTTGACTGAAAAAGAGATTAATACAATTACTTATTTATCAAAATCAAACAAACCGGTTAGTATTAATGAATTGCAAGAAAAAGTCTGGAGCTATCAATCTGATATGGAAACTCATACTGTTGAGACTCATATTTATCGATTAAGAAAAAAAATTTTAACTACCTTTAATGATAATGAATTTATTATTAGTAAAAAAAATGGTTATCAAATCAAATAAAAAAAACCCAATAATTAAAGAACTGTTTACAAAAAAATATAAATCAAAAATAGTAAATCCTAAAAAAGGCAAGGGAAGTTTTAAAAGAAAGAAGAGTTAAGGTTAAAGTCTTGCCCCAATTTGTTGTATTACTCTTGATGACAATTCGGTACCCTTTTCCAGACACTCTTTTGTTGTTAATTTATTTATGTACCCATGTAGAAATCCAGCAGCAAAGAGATCACCAGCACCAGTAAGGTCTACAATTTTAAGATTTTTTTGTATGCCACTTTCAACAATTTCTTCACCGTCAATTGCAACTGCCCCTTTCTCACCTCTAGTTACAATTATCAACTTATTAAGTTGTTTTGAAAAGTTTATAACTTCGTCGAAATTTTTTGCTTCAATTAATGAGATAATTTCTTGTTCATTAGCAAAAGTTATATCCAGTTTGTTTTTTACTAAGTTTAAAAAATGAGGTTTGTGTCTGTCTACACAAAATTGATCAGAGAGTGACATAGCTACTTTGTTTGCATTGTTAATAGCTTTGTCAAACGCTTTCTTGGGTTCTCCCTCATCCCACAAGTAACCCTCTAAAAATATTATCTCACTTTTTTTAACTGCATCAGAACTAACATCATTCTCATTAATTTTTCCTGCTGTTCCTAGAAACGTGCACATTGTTCTTTCAGAGTCTGGGGTGACTAATATTAAACAAGTACCCGTTGGTAACTCTTCCTTCTTTTTTGAGTAAAAATATTCTACATTTTCTTTTTTTAAACCCTCTTCATATTTGCTACCAAAATCATCATCTGAAACTTTACCTATAAAACCAGCCTTCTCACCAAGTTGAGATATACCAACTATTGAGTTTGCTACAGATCCTCCAGAAACAGTTTTTTCAATTTTGAGATTAGCTAATAATTTCTTAAATTTATTTTCATCAAAAAATAATTTCATTGAACTCTTCGTGAGATTATTTTTACTAATAAAGCTGTCATCAACTTTACAAATGACATCTACTATCGCGTTTCCTATTCCTAAAATTTTCATATTAAGCTTTTTTGGTAATAACAGGTTTTTTTCTACTTGGGTAGCAAGTAGTACATATTTTGCAAGTCAAACCATAACAATCTCTTGCCGAACAATATTCTCGCCCATAAAAAATCATTTGTAGGTGAAGTTTAGACCAGATTTTTTTAGGAAAAATTCTTTTTAAATCCTTTTCGGTTTGAATTACATTTTTTCCATTTGTAAATCCCCATCTTTGTGCAAGTCTATGAATATGCGTATCAACAGCAAAGGCTGGATACCCAAAACCTTGAGACATCACTACGCTAGCTGTTTTATGGCCTACACCAGGTAATTTTTCAAGCTCCTCAAAAGTTTTAGGTACTTTTCCGTTGTGTTTTTCTAAAACTTGTTTTGACATCAAATAAATACTTTTTGCCTTTATTCTAAAAATTCCAATTTTTTTGATTAGTTTTTCAATTTGTTTTTTTCCTAATTTTACGAAATGCTCAGGTTTATAATATTTTGGATAAATATTTTTTGTAACATTATTTACATTTACATCTGTACATTGTGCTGAAAGAAGCACAGAGATTAAAAGAGTAAAAGTATTTTTGCTTTTAAGAGGAATTGGTGCTTTAGGATAAATCTTATTTAATATTTTTATTATTAATTTTGCCTTCTGTTTTTCATTCATTATAAAAAATTAAGCACATCTCTCATAGAATACAGGCCAGATTTTTTTTTCATTATCCATTTAGAAGCTGTTAATGCTCCGTCAGAGTATAAAGTTCTATCAGAAGCTTCATGGTTTAGTGTAATTATTTCTTTTCCACTTGAGAATTTTACTTCATGTTTCCCAATAATTTCACCCTTTCTGATAGAGTTAAAATTAATTTTTTTTCCATAAGGAAATGATTTTTTATTTAAAAATTTCTTACCAATTAAATTATATAAGTTCTCATTTTTTCCATCTGCAATTCCTTTTCCTAGCATTAAGGCTGTACCTGATGGATAGTCTTTTTTATGTTTGTGGTGCACTTCAAATATTTTACTTAAATATTCATCGTTCAGTGATTTTGATGCAATTTCAGTCAAATACATCAATAAATTTACACCTAAGCTCATATTACCAGCTTTTAAAATAGGTATCTTTTTTGAATATTTTTTGATTTGATTTTCTTGGCTTCTGCTAAATCCAGTTGTACCAATAACAACCCTTTTTTTTAGTTTTACAGCAATTTTGAGTATTTCAATCGTGCAACTAGGGATAGTAAAATCAATAATTACATCAGTTTTTTTAAAAGCTTTTTCAGAATTTAAGTCTGGTTTAATTCCGTTAAATTTTTTATTTATTAATCTATTTTCTGTAAGTGCAACAAGTTTAAAATCTTTATTTTTTTTGGATGATTTGATTAGTTGCTGACCCATTCTTCCCANGCAACCAGAAATNGCTAAATTAATTTTTTTCATTATAGAAAATATTAACCTTTTTTATCTAATTAGTCTTTTAGTTTTTCCAGAAACTTTTTGCCTTTTGAAAGAATTTTTTGATACTTGGATTTGATTTCTCATTTTCAATTTCTCTAAATTTTTCTAGCAATTCTTTTTGTTGCTTATTTAGATATATAGGAACTTCTGTATTTACTTGTACATATAAATCACCATNATCGCCTCTACGCATAAATGGCATTCCTTTACCTTTAAGTCTAAATTGTTTACCACTTTGAGTGCCATCTGGAATTTTAATTTTTGCTTTACCACCATCAATTGTTGGTATTTCAATTGTTGTTCCAAGTGCAGCATCAGCTATTGAAATTGGAAATTCAAAAAATAAATTCTCATCCGATCTTTTAAATAAATCATGTGAATTAACGTTTATAAATAGGTATAAATCTCCTGTTGCCCCACCTCTGCTCCCAGCCTCACCTTTACCAGCCAATCTAATTCTTGTTCCATCATCAACACCTTTTGGAATCGTGACAGATATTTTCTTAGATGTTTGTTTTTTTCCTTGACCATTACAGTCATTACATGGGTTTGTAATCTCCTCACCATTACCATTACATTGAGGACACGTTTGCTGAACGGTAAAAAAACCTTGATTAGATCTTATCTTTCCGTTTCCACCACAATAAGTGCATCTATCTGGAGAATGACCAGGTTTTGAGCCATTTCCTTTACAAGTGTTGCATTTTTCAGTTGTTGAAAATTTAATATCTTGCTTTTTTCCNTGGTATGCCTCTTCAAGTGAAATTGATAAATCGTATCTTAAATCTGACCCNCTGTTATTTGAGCTTCTATTTCTTGATCTTCCACNACCACCAAAATCACTAAAAAAATCCTCAAAAATATCTGAAAAATCTGCTCCACCAAAACCACCACTATGTCTTCCACCCCCATTTTCAAAGGCTGCATGACCAAAGTTATCATAATTTTGTTTTTTTTCTTTGTCTGAAAGAGTTCCGTAAGCTTCACTAGCTTCTTTAAACTTATCTTCTGCACTTTTATCACCAGGATTTTTGTCAGGATGATATTTAACAGCAAGTTTTCTGTAAGCTGANTTTANTTCNTCAGGAGATGCACTTTTTCCAACACCTAAAACTTCATAGAAATCTCTTTTAGCCATAAGTTACTTTGAGATAATGGTCGTTGATAGTCTTAAGCGCTTTTTTCTTTATCTTCTTCTTTATCTTCTTCTTTACCTTCTTCTTTTACTTCCTCAAAATCTGCATCAACTACGTTATCGTCTTTTTTTCCTTCATCATTATTTTTACTATTATCAGGTGCATCTGGTTTTTTCTCTTGAGCTTTATATATAGCCTCACCTAATTTCATTGATGCCTGAACTAACGCTTCCGTTTTTTTCTTAATATCTTCATTATCAGTTCCTTTAAGAGCTTCCTTTAAACTGGATGANGCATCTTCAATTGCTTTCTTCTCAGCATCAGTAATTTTAGACCCATGCTCTTTAAGATTCTTTTCAGTTGAATGAATTAAAGTGTCAGCCTGATTTCTTGTGTCTACAGACTCTCTTTTCTTTTTATCTTCTTCTTTATTAGCTTCTGCATCTTTAACCATTTTTTCAATCTCATCGTCACTTAATCCGCCAGAAGCTTGGATTTGAATTTTCTGCTCTTTACCAGTACCNTTATCTTTTGCTGAAACACTAACTATACCGTTTGCATCAATATCAAATGTNACTTCAATTTGAGGAACTCCTCTTGGTGCTGGAGCGATTCCAACTAATTCAAAATTACCTAACATTTTATTATCAGTCGCCATTTCTCTTTCACCTTGAAGTACTCTGATGGAAACTGCAGGCTGATTATCTTCAGCTGTAGAAAATACTTGGCTTTTTTTGGTTGGTATTGTTGTATTCTTTTCAATTAGCTTAGTTGATACACCACCTAGTGTTTCAATACCTAGAGACAAAGGTGTAACATCTAAAAGAAGTACATCTTTAACATCACCTTGAAGTACTCCAGCTTGAATAGCTGCACCCATTGCTACGACTTCATCTGGATTAACACTTTTGTTTGGATCTTTTCCAAAAAAGTTTTTAACTTCAGCTAAAACTTTGGGCATTCTTGTCATTCCCCCAACCATAATAATTTCATCTATATCACTAGCTGATATACCAGCATCATTTAATGCTGTTTTGCAAGGTGGTATCGTTTTAGCTATTAAATCTTCAACAAGAGCCTCAAGTTTTGCTCTAGTCATTTTTAAATTAATATGTTTTGGCCCTGTTTTGTCTGCAGTAATAAATGGTAAATTAATATCTGTTTGTTCTGCTGACGATAGTTCAATTTTGGCTTTTTCTGCAGCTTCTTTTAATCTTTGAAGTGCAAGCTTGTCTGATGTTAGATCTATCCCATTATCTTTTTTAAATTCAGCTATTAAGTAATCAACAATTGTATTGTCAAAGTCTTCACCACCTAAAAAAGTATCTCCATTGGTTGATTTAACTTCAAATACACCATCACCTAACTCAAGGATAGAAACATCAAATGTTCCTCCACCTAAATCATAAACTGCAATTTTTTTATTTTGTTTTTTATCTAAACCATATGCTAATGATGCTGCAGTAGGCTCATTAATAATTCTTAAAACCTCTAGGCCAGCAATTTTACCAGCATCTTTTGTTGCTTGTCTTTGTGCATCGTTAAAGTATGCGGGAACAGTTATTACTGCTTTAGTCACTTCTTGACCTAAATATTTCTCAGCCGTTTCTTTCATTTTTTGAAGAATAAAAGCAGATATCTGTGAAGGTGAATATTTTTCTCCTTTTGCTTCAATCCAAGCGTCACCCTTTTCAGAGTTAACTATTTTAAAAGGAGCTGCAGCTATATCTTTTTTTACTGTTGGGTCTTCAAAATTTCTTCCAATAAGTCTTTTAACAGCAAAAATTGTATTTTCAGGATTTGTTACAGCTTGTCTTTTCGCAGGTTGGCCGACTAGTTTTTCACCATCGTCAGTAAAAGCTACAACTGAAGGGGTTGTTCTTGCACCCTCAGCATTTTCCAGTACTTTAGGTTGGCTTCCTTCCATAATTGATACACATGAGTTTGTTGTACCAAGATCTATTCCAATAATTTTGCTCATAATTTAAATTCTACCCTTCATATATGTGTTAATATTAATTCTACAAGTTCAACAAATGTAATTATTTGTCTAAATTTTCTTTATTTTCCTCACTTTTATCATCTTTATTTTCTGTCTTTTTAGATACACCAACTAAAGATGGTCTTAGCAATCTGTCTTTTATCATAAAACCTTTTTGAACTTCTTGAACNATAGTTCCAGGTTCTTTTTGATCATCTTCTATTTCCATCATTGCTTGATGCAAATTTGGGTCTAATTTTTTATTAAGACAATCAATTGGTTTAATATTATTTTTAGTAAAAATAGAGATTAAATCTTTATTAATTATATCAAAATGTTCTAAGGTTTTTTTTAATGCTCCAGTATCCTTAAGGACTTCATCGCTCTCTAAAATTAATTTTGATCTCGCTAGGTTATCAATTAAATTTAAAGCTTCTTTTGCAAATACAAAGCCCCCATAATCAAATGCATCATCTTTTTCTTTTTCAAACCTTCTTCTTTGGTTTTCCATTTCAGCAAAAGTTCTTGCCAATTTATCTTCTAATTCTTTTATTTTTTCCTCAGGAGATAATTCTATTTTTTCTTCTACACCTTTGTTTTCTTCTTGCTTATCGCCTGATTGCTTATCAGNTTCATTGTTGTCATTTGATGTTTCAGCCGCAGTGTTCTCTTGGTTTAGGTTTTCTTCTTTTTCCATGACAGCATATATGGTAAGAAATCTCAGAATTGCTAGGTATTAATGAAAAAAATTTCAAAATTACTTATAGGTACCAATAACAGGGGAAAATATAAGGAAATTAAAGATTTATTGCCAAAATATATCAAAACGCACTCAACATCTGAATTTAAACTTAAGAGTCCAAGAGAAGATGGACTAACATTCACAGAAAACTCAATCATAAAATCTAAACATTTTTCAAAAAAAACAAAATTAATCTGTCTTGCTGACGATTCAGGGCTTGAGATAGACATTTTAGATAAAAGCCCAGGAATTTATTCAGCTAGATGGGGTGGAAAAAAAGGTAATTTTAAAAAAGCGATAAATAGAGTGTACAAAGAATTGACGAAAAANNACAAAAACTGGAAACNTAAGAAAGTTAATGCTAGATTTATTTGTGCATTATCAATTTGTTATTTAGATAAAAAAATAGCATCTGTTTTGGGTAAAGTTGAGGGTTATATTTCAGTAAAACCAAAAGGAAAAAATGGTTTTGGTTATGATCCAATTTTTATTCCAAAAAATAAAAGAAAAACTTTTGGTGAAATGAGCTCTTTACAAAAATATAAAATAGACCATCGTTTTATTGCATTTAAGAAAATTAGAAAATTTCTATAATTTTTTTATCCTCAATTTTGTAAAANTTTAATCTGTGATTAATTTTATTATTCTTAATATCAAAAATACCTATCTTACCTTTAAAAGAATTTTTTTTTTTAAAAAGTTTATTTAAATTAGAGAGATTATTTTTTAATGATAGATAATAGACAAGTCCTACAAGATCGTAGCTTAATAAAGCTAAATGTGAAGGATATTCGTTAAACTCTCTAAAAAATTTATCTTTATAATCTTCAAAATTACTTTTATTTATTGATGGGTAATATAGGGGCTGAATATCTACTTCATTTAATAAACTTTTATCAAACCATTGATTTAAAGTAATAAAATATTTATTTTTTGGGGAAACATCTGTGTATAAAAGTGATGTAGATACACTTTTTAAACTTTCATCAAAATCTGCAATAACAACTGCATCAAAATTTAAACCTCCTAAAGTGTATCTCTGTTCAAGTTTTTTTATTTTTTTTTCTTTGTTTGATTGATTAGATTTTTTTAATCTTAAAATTTCATCTTCTAAGTTTTGTTTTCTAATCCTGTAATTAGTAATTTCTTCGATTTGTTTTGTTAATTTTGTTGGCTCCGTACTGTAGTCATAATCTTTAAATATTTTTATCTTTGAGTTTTTAATTCCTTTCTTAACTTCAAATTCATAATCTTGTATTGGTGTTAAAAATATTGTTCTCTTAATGTCATTTTTTTCTAGAAATTTTTTTATAGTATTTAATTGTGAGGTAGAATTTATTCCTGCAGAAATCACGTTTTTGGGAAGATCTAAAGTTTTATTTGTTAAAGATAAAAAAGTTACTTCTTTGATTTCATCTAAATACGATATGCTTTCATAAAAGACAGGACCGATAACAACCTTTACACCC
>JGI26239J51126_1001429_pt1 | contig 10618 bp, 10 predicted proteins | sample SaaInlV_130m_DNA_3_FD_51126 | JGI IMG/M metagenome (IMG submission 51126)
GCCCCTTCTGTTGTCCCTTTTTAGCTAACGTCCCAATGATATCATCAGCCTCAAAACCAGGGCGACGTATACTCGATAGTCCATATGCTGTCACAAGGGGCTCGAAATAAGGGAATTGCCTAGAAAGTTCTTCGGGAGGCGCGTCCCGATTAGCCTTATAATTCGGATATAACTTGTGGCGGAATGTTTTATCGGGACTGTCAAATGCTACAACAAGATAATCCGGTTTTTCATCTCGGATCACTTTTTGCAACATATTTATAAATCCGTACAACGCATTTGTTGGAAATCCACATCTCGGATCACTTTTTGCAACATATTTATAAATCCGTACAACGCATTTGTTGGAAATCCATTGGATGTGGAAAGCTGCTGTCGTACACCAAAAAAAGCACGGAAGATGTAAGAAGACCCATCTATCAAGTAAAGTTTTTTACGCTTGGACATAAGAAAAAGTATTAATAAATATTTTGATACGGGCAACACCAGGGCTACAGTTAAGCTAACAGCATAAAATTCAGCAACTTGAATTGATGAGTAAANTTAATTATGCTAGTATGTGCTACTTACCTCACACCCTAAGGGCTTTTAAAAATAGATAGTTAAACAACGTTATGATCAAAGACAAGAGTATCTTGAAAAGCAGAGAAATTCAAGATCGTGCACTTTTAAAAACAGCTAAGCGAGTCTTAAAAGTTGAAAGCGATTCAGTGGCCGCCNTAGCTAAGCGCCTTGGGGCGGATTTTACAAAAACTGTNCATGCATTAGGNGATGGGAAGGGACGGTTGATCATAACAGGGATGGGTAAATCTGGGCTAATTGGTCAAAAAATTGCTGCGACTATGTCCAGCGTAGGATTGTCTACAATTTATATGCACGCGGCAGAGGCAATTCACGGTGACTTAGGCCTGATTTCCCAGAATGATACTATCCTTGCATTATCGAACAGTGGAGAGACTGAGGAAATCATAAAACTCCTACCTGCCCTAAAACGTCTTAATTGCACACTTATAGCAATCACAGGAAATCTTAAGTCTACATTAGCTGTACGCAGTGACTTCGTACTTGATGTTGGTGTTAAAGAAGAAGCTGGCGGAAATGGACTTCTACCAACATCAAGTACGACAGCAATGGTGGCCATGGGAGATGCCTTAGTGGTTGCATACCTCGAGTTGCATGGGTTTGAAGATGAGGTTTTTGCACACAACCACCCAGGTGGAAGCCTTGGAAAAAAAATGCTTACTACCATCGGAGATTTAATGCATACGGGGGATCAGGTACCCATTGTTTACGAAAACTCGGATCTATCGGTGATCATTTCAGAAATGACTCAAAAGCGACTTGGTGTCACTCTGATTACAAATAAAAAGAAGCAACTCAAAGGAATTATCACAGATGGCGATTTACGGCGAATGATTGAGGATAAAAAAGATATTTCAAAAATTCGTGCTCTGGATCTATCTAAAAGCTTTCCAAAGTGGTTAGAACATAATAACTTAGCCACAAAAGCAGTGCAGCTTATGGAAAAACATACGATCACTTCGTTGGTTGTCAGTGCAAATGGGAAAAAAATTGATGGAATTATCCACCTACATGATCTCTTGAAAGCAGGAATTATTTAATATTAANAGTACTNAAAAANTGCAACCATTCAAANCTAAACGATATAGCACAAACCACAAAAAACTCTTTTTTAAACAACCGAACTGAAGCTATGACTGGTAATGAGCTTAGAAAAAAATTCGTAAAATACTTTGAAGACAAAAAACACACTCGAATTCAAAGTTATCCTCTCGTCCCCCGTAACGACCCAAGCCTATTATTTACAAATGCTGGCATGGTCCAGTTCAAAAATATTTTTCTAGGTGAAGAAATAAGTGTAAATAAAAGAGCTGTATCGGTACAAAAATGCGTCCGAGCAGGAGGAAAACACAATGACCTAGAAATGGTTGGTCGAACCGCAAGACATCATACTTTTTTTGAGATGCTTGGAAATTTTTCGTTTGGTGATTATTTTAAAAAAGACGCAATTAAATATGGGTGGGATTTCCTAACCAACGTGGTCGGTTTACCTAAGGATAAGTTATATATTTCTGTATACACGGATGACAAGGAGGCGTTCGATATTTGGAATCAGGAAATTGGGATCCCAACTGACCGCATAATCCGGCTTGGGGAAAAAGACAACTTCTGGTCAATGGGTAATACAGGTCCATGCGGTCCCTGCTCAGAAATTCATATTGATCAAGGAGAAGCCGTTGGATGCGGGAACCTAACTTGCGCCGTCGGTTGCGATTGTGATCGCTACCTTGAAATATGGAACCTGGTTTTCATGCAATACAATCGTGATGAGTCTGGGCACCTAACGCCTTTACCAAATCCATGCATAGACACGGGAATGGGTTTAGAGCGACTAGCAGCGGTAACTCAAGGAAAGCTTTCAAACTACGACTGCGATCTTCTAATGAGTATCATAAAAGAAGTCTGCAGAGTAACCGGAAAAACTTACGGCTTTAGTAAAGAAGATGACGTTTCGATTCGAGTCATAACAGACCATGCAAGAGCAGTTTCTTTTCTGATTGGAGATGGAGTCCTTCCCTCAAATGAAGGGAGAGGCTATGTAGTTAGAAGGATTATTAGACGTGCGCTGAGACACGGAAAACTTCTTGAACAAACTGACCCGTTTTTTTTCCAAATTACAAATTATGTGGCAGAATTTTTTTCTGATGCCTATCCTGACTTTAAACAAAATTCAGCTTTTATCCACCGAGTAGTCCAAAACGAAGAATCAAATTTTTCAAATACTCTAAATTTTGGGATGCAACGCATGGAAGAAATTCTCAACCATGTCCGCAAAGAAAAACTCACACACATCCCAGGTGATGAAGTTTTCAAACTATATGATACTTTTGGGTTTCCCGTCGATTTGGCAGAAGAATACGGAAAAGAAATTGGTCTGTCCCTAGATATGGATGGGTTCAATAAAGCCATGAAAGAACAAAAAAAGAAAGCAATGGCTTCATGGAAAGGCTCAGGAGATAAATCAGTCTCTCCATTCTTTAATAACTTCATAAAAACTGAAGCTCCAACTCGTTTCCTAGGATACGATAAGACTTTGGCAGAAGGAAAAATTTTAGCGATTCTGAAAGACTCAAAACCTATCAATTCAGCCGATGAAGGTGAAGAAGTTGAACTATTAATGAACCAAACTCCGTTTTATGGAGAATCAGGTGGTCAAATTGGAGATTCAGGTATTGCATGGAACAAAGTGGCCCAACTAAATATCAGCAACTCAACTAAGCCAACTTCAGAACTTACTATTCATCACGCAAAAATCAATCAGGGGACAATAAAAAGATTAGATACATTGACATTAAAAGTAGACTCGGGAGGAAGATTGGAAACAACGTTGCATCACTCAGCAACTCACTTGCTTCACGCTTCGCTAAAAGAAGTGTTAGGAGATCATATTAAGCAAGCTGGGTCGTTGGTAACCGCTGACCGACTAAGGTTTGACTACACTCATTTTTCACCATTGAGTCAAACGGAAAAATATAGAATTGAAGAACAGGTTAATCAGAAAATACGTGAAAACTTAACTATTAAAACTTGCGAACTACCAATAGAAAAAGCTGTCAAAGAGGGCGCCGTTGCCCTATTTGGAGAAAAATATGAGGATAATGTCAGAGTAGTGTCAATGGGAGGTTTTAGCAAAGAACTTTGCGGAGGAACACANGCAACTGCAACTGGAAATATTGGCTTATTTAAAATAGTATCAGAGGGAGGTATTGCTTCTGGAGTAAGACGCATAGAAGCTGTGGCGGGAAAATCTGCTTATTTTAGTATGCAGGATGAAAACAAGACTCTAACTTCAATTCGTTCCATTTTNAAAGTATCACCAGAGTATGAAATTAGTAGAATAAAAAAAANTATTGAGAAATCACGAGAAATGGAAAAAGAAATTAGCCTCCTGAAAGAAAAACTGGTCAGCGGCGAAGGGTCAGACCTCAAGAATGACACTCAAAAAGTTGGNAACATATCTCTACTGGTTAAGCAATTTGAAGGAATGGATGCCAAGACTTTGCGGTCATTCATCGATAATGCAAAAAATAGAATTAAGTCTGGAATTGTAATCGTTGGGTCTGCTACAAATGGAAAAGTTTTGCTTGCAGCTGGCGTGACAAAAGATTTGGAAAAAAGTTTTCATGCGGGGAATATACTAAAAGACATCTCTAGTATAGTCGGTGGAAGCGGTGGCGGAAGATCAGATATGGCTCAAGCAGGTGGTATTCATATAGAAAAATTAGGAGAAGCTCTGGATAGAGCAAGAGAAATGATACATAATCATTAACTATGAGTTGCTAGTTTTTTTAACCTTCACATGATAATTTGTAGAATTCTTAAAAAAATCATCAGCACGTTTCGGTGGATCGATTAACTTACCCCANCGGGGTCACAAACAAATGGATTAGCTATGGAAAAAAATAAAAAAGAAGAACTTGATAAAAAGTGGAATTCTATTGTTTTAAGAGCCCTAAGTGACGAGGAATTCAAGAAAGAACTCATAAAAGATCCTGCTAACGTTATGGTTAAAAATGGACTCAACATACCCGAAGGTTGCAAGGTTGGGGAAACCTCTACCAAAACTGCTGGNCTTCAACTACCACCTAATGCCTCTGAGGATGTTAAGGAAGAGGCAACCTGGTGGAAGTGGCGATTAGAAATGACCCATGACTTTGGAAAGGATGAACAAAAAAGTTCCGGTTTGGCCTCTGGTGGTGCACCCTTAATGGATGCTACTCCAGAAATGTAGTCACAAAGGTAAAAATTTATTTTTCACTTTCCGTTCAATCTTCACAGTTNAATTCTATAATCTTTGGAACTAATTTGAGCGANGGGTCGTCCTCTCTCACCTGGATATATCTGGCCTGAGTTCAACCCTTATATCCTCAGCAATCCATTTTTTAAGAACATTTGCAGTTAGTGCTGTNTTTCTTTTAGCCATCTCCTCAGCATACATTTTCATCCAAGCTGGGTTTTCTGGACCCATTATTATTTTTTTAGGTTTTGGTTGCTTTTGGAGTGGATCAGTTTTCGGTTCGTTCTTAACAACCGGTTTGTAAGTAGCTGCTAGCAACAATACAAAGCCAAAAGTAATCAAAACAGTTATCAAAATAGTGTTCATTTAGTTTGAGGCCCTTTCATAATGTGCAATAATTTATGTGCCTCTTATCGACAATACCGAAAACATCCTTAAGGAAAAAATTAAGCCTTTTTTGCAGAATATTTATTAATTTTTGCCAAAAATNAATAAATAAATACTCATAAAATATTTTCTGGTTATTACTGAATATGGGTATAGCATGGCTTGGATATCAATGAATGTTAAACATCCATTAACTAAATCAACATATCGATTAAAATGAATAGACGACAGGTTTTTCTAACGATTCTTATACCAACTTTAGGTGCTATCGCTATGTGGTATTTGTACCAGGGGGCTTTTTAAGTAAACGTGTAAAATTTATTTTACTCCCAAAATCATTTGATAGTAATTAAATTAAAAACGAATTATTGAAGAAGGTCGACTTAAAAAATACTTTAGTGATGAAGGTATATACGCCTGTAGCTCAGTTGGATAGAGCGTTGGTTTCCGGAACCAAAAGTCGGAGGTTCGAGTCCTCTCAGGCGTACCATATTGTCTACAATAAAGACATTAGTCAATCTACCCTATCCAATCCCAGAACATATAAACAATGACTAAGGAAAAATTATTAAAAATCATACAAGCAGCGAAAGTAAATTACCGTACTTCATTAACATTGGGGGATAGTAAAATTAAAGAGCTACCATCAGAGATAGGTGAACTTAAAAATCTAATGGATCTTGATATGAGCCGCAATGAACTTGAAACGCTCCCCTCTGAAATAAATAACCTTAAAAAACTGAAACGACTAGGGTTAAATTATCAAAAGTTTAACTCGTTTCCAGTCGCAATCTGTTCTCTAAAAAAACTCGGCGAATTATACTTAAGAGGAAATAAAATAACAGAAGTACCACCGGAAATTGGCGACTTAAAAAATCTGACTGGACTCGATCTAAGGGGAAACCGCATAACGCACTTACCCAAAGAAATAATTCAGTTAAAACACCTTAAACTATTATTTTTAGATGGGAATCCTCTGGTTGAGCCACCGTTAGAGATTGTAGTAAAAGGAAAGGATGCAATCTTTAGTTATTTTCGTACTAAGTACACCAACACAACCAACATACAACCTAGCCAACCCAACTCACTAAATACACAATCACTTGAAGATGTAACTTTATATACAAAACAAAGATAAACCATTCATTCAAAACGGCACATTATTATTTGATCTAAATATTATGATAAGGTTTAATTACATAAACGTTTTAAATTAATTTTTTTCGGAGACCTAGGTGAGCAAAAAACACTGGTACCTTTTATCATTGGTTGGGAAGGATCGCCCTGGCATCGTTGCAAAATTAAGCGCCGGATTATGTAAAAATGGCTGTAACCTTGGGGATTCTTCCATGGCTCGCCTGGGAGATAACTTTGTTATAATGATTGCCGTACAATTTGAGGGTTCTCAAGAAGCATTGAGCAATATTGTTTCTCCTTTAGCGGGTTCGATGGGTCTAAAGCAAAACTTAATGGAAATCGAAGAAGGGACTCATGACATAGAGCCAGACGTCAGAATAAATATTTATTCAGACGAGCGAATGGGTATTATTGACGATGTCACTAGCATGTTGACTGAGTCTGGGCTAAACATTCTATCCCTTGAGTCTAACCTTAGCAGCAATCAACCCAACAACGCGTACTCTATTCATATTGAAGGAACCGTGTCCGAAGGAATTACCCCTCTATACGAAGTGCTTGATCGCCTATCAGATGAAAAAAATATTCAGTCACAACTTATTCCTATAAATTCGCAGGTGGTATAAACGGACCATCAAAGGTGAGGAACGCCTATTTTCTAGGTCGTTTGTAAACATGGGTGGCCCTCCCCAATGATACATCTGCCGATTCCATAATAGTTTCAGACAAAGTAGGATGGGGGTGGATGCAGTGAGACAAGTCGTCCGCTTTGGCTCCCATGTTAATAGCAAGAACTCCTTCAGCAATAAGTTCACCTGCTCCGTAACCCACGATTCCGACACCAAGCACACGTTTAGACTCAGGTTGCAAAATCAACTTAGTCGATCCTTCAGTTCGGCCCAAAGTATGAGCCCTACCCGAGGCNCTCCATGGGAATTTCGCCACCTCAAATTTAAGGCTCTTCTTTCTAGCTTCTGACTCAGTCAATCCGCACCAAGCAATCTCTGGNTCAGTAAAGACAACCGCTGGAATAACGGTGTCTTCAGTAACTCCCTTGCCCATAAGACCATCAATCGCAATCCGCGCTTCATGTGATGCCTTATGCGCAAGCATAGGTTCTCCCGAAATATCACCTATTGCCAAAATTGCTGAGTCAGACGTCTGTCCTTTTAAGTCAACTTTAACAAAACCATTACTATCTAGTTCAACTTTGGTGTTTTCGATTCCTATTTCATCTGTATTAGGGCGACGCCCTACTGATAAGAGTACACGGTCGAAACTTTCTTCNTTTGATTCATTAACGGACGCCAGTGTGACATACCCTAATTTTCCACTTTCACGAATTGANACAACCTCTGTACCAAGATAAACCGACTCAAATTCATTGAATAATTTTTCTTGCAATGGACGAACCAAGTCTCGGTCAACTTCAGGCAACAATCCATCTTTGAATTCAACAATGGTAACGCGACTACCCAATGCAGAATAAACTGTACCCATCTCTAAACCTATATAACCTCCTCCTACAACAAGTAATTTCTCTGGAATAGAAGATAATGAAAGTGCTTCTGTCGAATCCATTACCACTGATTTACTATCAACAAATTGATCAGGAACAACAGGTCGTGACCCAGTNGCGATTACACAACGGTCAAATACTATAGATTGGCNTCCAAAGATTTTAATTGTATTAGAATTTACAAAAACTCCCCGGCCGGTAACGTAAGTAATACCCCGTTGTTTACACAGTTGACCTAAACCATCAGAAACCTTCGAAACAATTCCTTCTTTCCAATCATTTAGGATTTTTAAATCAATGTGGGGAATATTAAAGTCAATTCCAAAGTCTTTTGCCTGTCGTATTTTTGCCATCAACCCTGAAACATGAAGAAGGGCTTTTGAAGGGATGCATCCTCTATGAAGGCAAACNCCTCCAAGCTTATCACTTGCATCTACAAGCGTGACCTTGTANCCTTGATCAGCTGCATAAAAAGCAGCCGAATATCCGCCAGGACCGGCTCCAAGTACAACAAGATGAACGTTACTCATTTATTTTTCTCTGAATGAATTTATAAAACACAAAACGTGATGTGTTTAACGATGACGTTTGCGGCTGATTTGTTCCCACTTCTTTGCTGGTGATTTCTTCCTGATTTTATTTAANATATAACTAAACAACCATTGCGCATCTTCTTGACTGGTGTATGTACCTCGTAAACGAGCAATCGTTTTTTGCTCGACATCAAGAAATGGACGCAACTGATTACCCCATTTTTTAACTATTTGCAAATTACTAAGATTTGATGACTGTTTTTCGCCTGGCAAGTAATTTTTCTTAAAAATATTTTTTCTTTTACTATTTGAGGTATGTTCTTCTGTGATCAAAGGAGGTAGTTTTTTATTAGTAAAACTAGACAAAAAATAAACAAGAGCAAATCCATTTTCTGATTTGCTCAAATCGTTCAAAGCTTCAAGTAATCGTTTTTTCACTTCATGACTCGACTGCTCTTTGCTTACCCTTGAGAGTTTTAATAACCCATTACCCTCAGATACCAAAATATTCAAATCGAGCAAATAATGTAATATGGGTGCTCCCCCCGTACTATCAATATCTGCATTCAAAATACCATCTAGAAACCATTCGAACCATAAGTCTTCAGAATAATTAAGGTAGGGTTCCTCATGAGGGCTCATTTCAAGCAACTCCATCGCAACACAAAGTTTTCCGTGGCAGGATTATTACACTAAATATTTCGACCATGTCACCTGTACTGCTATTCAATTCAACCTACTCCATACTAATTGAATCAAAAATAATCCTTATAGCAGAGAATTTCTCCTACTGACCCCACAAAAATAGAAATTGTGGTGAAATTTGACCCCAATCAAACCCCAGATCTAAGTTAATCAAATTAACTTTAGGAATCGAATCCATCGACGAATAATAATTTGATTTATATTCTCTTGGTCGACCATAGGTAACAACTTTTAAACCAGGTTGATTTAACTCTTTTTTTGCAAGCCCAACCAAATCTTGCAAATAACCAATCGAATCCACGAGGTGGTTTTCCAAGGCCTGGCGAGCATTGTAAACTCTGCCATCAGCTAATACCTTAACTGCTTTAGTATCAAGTCGATCTCGGTTCAAAACAACTACATCCACAAAACGATCATAATACCGATCTATTGTTTCTTGAAATAAAGCTCTTTCTTCTTTAGTCAATGGGCGAAATGGTGACATAAAATCTTTTTTTTCAGACGACTTGACTATCTCCCATTCTAGCCCAATTTTCCCCATCAGGCCCTCAAGGTTTAGTTTTAACGCGAGCACCCCAATACTTCCCACCAGTGAAGTCGGATGTACCATTATGCTATCACCTGCCATCGCTACATAGTAACCTCCAGATGCAGCCACATCGACCACAGACACATAAACTTTAACTTTGCTCCGCTCCTTAAATGATTTGATTTCATGGTATATGATATCACTAGAGGTTACGGTTCCACCTGGACTGTTAATCCTTAATAAGATTCCTTTAATATTTTTATCATTTTCTGCTTTTTTAAGTATTTCACGGATACGATCAACCATCCCAGTTTCACTTGAGAACCCAACTAATGTTTTCTTGGGACGGTTACTTATAGGACCATCAATGTCAATTAACAACATTTTACCGTTCCCGCTTCCCTCTTCAACAACCACTTCTTCAAGGGATTCAATTTGCGAACCCATTCTAATTACTGCACAGGAACAGCCAAGTAATACTACTGCAATAAAAAGTAAAATTCTTAAAGTTAAAGCAGGCATGCGTTTCAGTTCAACGTAAAAATATTAAGCAATAGAGAGCATTCGAAAAAAGACTTGTAAACTGGCTATAACCTTGTCTACCCCATCATGCTCTTTTAGCGATTCATTTAGTCGACTCTGTGTCTTAGTTATGATTTCACTGTTTCTTTTTTCAACTGGCAATTTAAGTTGTTGAGTCAAAATATAAATAGCATCAATCAAATCTTTCAAGACCAACGTTCCAGCAACAATGCTCCTTTTTTTCAAACGCCTGGCTGCCTCCGTATGGTTTTGGCTCGGATCAATCCCGAGTTGCGTGCCAAACTTTGAACAAATCATGATCCCCTCACGTATCCCTTCAAGGGCACCCTTTGCAACGTGATCCCCTTGAATTCCTTCAAAAACTTCATGAATTGCTTGAAGAGGTTCTATCGCTTTAAGATCTATCAACGTCGATTCATCAAGCTCATATATTCTCGCTAACTCCT
>JGI26239J51126_1001440_pt1 | contig 10530 bp, 6 predicted proteins | sample SaaInlV_130m_DNA_3_FD_51126 | JGI IMG/M metagenome (IMG submission 51126)
TCATTTCTATCTACAATTTCTTTCATCTTATTTTCAATTTTTTCTAAGTCATCTTCAGTAAAAGGCTCTTTTCTCGCAAAATCATAGTAAAAACCATTTTCAATAACAGGCCCAATAGTTACTTGTGTTCCTGGAAATAATTCTTGTACTGCCATTGCTAAAATATGTGCTGTATCATGTCTTATGGTTTCTAAACCTTCTGGATTTTTTGATGTAAAAATTTTAATAGAACAATCATTTTCAATTTGAAAATCTAAGTCTTTTAAATCACCATCTACACTTATAACCATAGCTTGTTTAGCAAGTGACTTGCTAATTTTTTCAGCTACTTTTAGACCAGTAACTTTGTCAGGAAATGTTAGATTGTTTCCATCTGGTAGTGTGATTATAGGCATTTAATTTAATATTCTTTTATACTCTGAATAAGTAGAAAAACACATTTTTTCAACATTAAATTTTTGAATTATATTTTTTCTTCCCTCTACCAATTGATTTTAATGATACTTCATCCATAGAAAGTGTTTTTAAAATTTTTTGGCTCAATGATTTTGGGTTATTGGTTTCGAATAAAAAACCAGTTTTTTCATCAACTACAGTTTCATTTGAACCACCAATATTGCTTGCAATTATTGGTTTTTCCATTGATTGTGCTTCTACAGCAACTCTTCCAAAAGACTCTGGCTCGATTGACGCTGACACCACTATATCTGAAACTTTGTAAGCTAAAGCCATATCTTTACAGTGATCAATAAATTTTACCTGATTTATTAATCTATACTGTTCTGTAAGTCTAATAAGTTTTTTTTTATATAATTCTCTACCTTGATCACTTCCAAGTATAACAGCATAAAAAGCCTCATATCCAAGTTCAATATTCACTAAATTAACAGCCTCTATAAAAACTTCTTGCCCTTTCCATCCTGTTAATCTTCCCGGTAAAAGAATTATTTTTTTATCTTTTTCTATTTCCCATTTTTTTAATAATTTTTTTTCTTCACTTTCAATTTTTGTTGAAGGATCAAAATAATCAACATTAATACCTCTAAAAATTACCATAAGTTTTTTTTTAGCACTAAGGTGTTTTGAATAATTTTCTTTAATATGAGAAAAAATAAAATTTGATCCAGCAATAATTAGATGCGATCTAACCATAACTGAATTATAAAATTTTTTGAAACTATTTTTAAAATTGTAAGTGCCATGAAAAGTTGTAACAAATCTTCTGCCTGTAACCTTCGTTGCCAATAAACATGCCCATGCAGGAGCCCGACTTCTAGCGTGTACAATAGAAATATTTTTAAACAGAATAATTCCAACTAAAGCGATAAAATTTATAATAATTAATAATGGATTTTTACTATGAACTGGCAATCTAATAACTTTAACTTTTTTTTTATCAATAAATTTTAATAATTCTCCTCCACTAGTTACAATAAAAGAGTCACAATTATTTTCTGGTAAATAGTGAGCAACATCATAACAACCTGTTTCTGCTCCTCCATAACCTAATTTGGGTATTACTTGTAAAACTTTTAAATTAGATGACATTTGATATGATTATATATTAATAGATAAAACATATAAACGATTATGAACAATTTCAAATATCACCAAATCTCAAAAACTAAGAAAATAAGATATATTTGTAATACATATAAAAATACCTCTTTTATCGTTTTTTTACATGGTTTCATGTCTGATTTAGAAGGTAAAAAACCAAATGCTTTTTTAAAATTTGCCAAAAAGAATAAGTTAAGTTTTTTAGCACTTGAGTACTCTGGACATGGAAAATCATCAGGAAAATTTACAGATGGAAATATAACTAAATGGAGTAATGAAACATCAATTCTAATAAAAAAATATGTAAAAAAAAGTAATTTTACTATTATTGGATCTAGTATGGGGGCTTGGGTAGCTCTTAAGCAATTCCAAAATTTTAAAAATCAAATTAATAGTTTTTTAGGAATTGGTTCTGCTCCAGAGTTTTTAGAAAATCTAATGTGGAAAAAATTTACTAAAAAAATGAAAACTGAAATAATTAAAAATGGTATTTATCGTCTAAAACATGGAAATTATGAATACCCAATTACTCACCAATTAATAAAAGATGGAAGAAAAAATAAGGTTTTAAAAAAAAAAATTTATTCTAAGATAAAAATTACGATGGTTCATGGTCAAAAAGATGAAGTTGTCCCAGTATCTTATTCTAGAAAAGTTTTAAAAATTTTTCAAAATGCCAAAAAAAAGCTTCTAATAATAAAAGGTGGTGATCACAGTTTGTCAGAAAAAAAATGGCTTAAAAGAATATTAAAAGAGCTTCAATTAATTATCTAGATTACTTTTTTAATTTTTGACTTAAGGCTTATTGCATTTTCTAATTTATCTATCATTTCTTTAGGGCACACTTGAACAAAATTATTTATCTCTTTATCATAATTATTAATCAATTTTTTTGATAAATCTGATCCAGTTTCCTTAAAATGATCAGCAAGTAAATTTTTAAGAAATTTTTTCCAATAATCAGTTTCAACACTTTGCCAAATCACTGAGTCTTGATTAACTTTCTTTTCAAATTGTTCAGATTTGTCATAAATAAATGCCATACCACCCGTCATTCCAGCTGCAAAATTATCACCTACTTCTCCTAATACCACTACTGTTCCTCCAGTCATATATTCACATCCATTAGAGTCACAGCCTTCTATTACTGTAGTTGCACCAGAGTTTCTAACTGCAAACCTTTCGCCTGCTTGACCTGCCGCAAACAATTTTCCTGAGGTAGCGCCATATAATACAGTGTTACCTATTATTGTATTTTCACTTGATATTAAATTACTTTCATCAGATAATTTAATTGAAATTGTTGCACCAGATAGTCCTTTACCCACATAATCATTAGCATCTCCTTTAAGAACAAGCTTCAAACCTTTTGAAGAAAATGCCCCAAATGACTGTCCAGCTGATCCTTTAAAGTTTAAAACTAAAAAGTTTTCATCTAGTTTTTCATATCCAAATTTTTTATAAAGATGATGAGAAATTCTTGTTCCTACGGCTCTATTTGTATTCTTGATAAGATACTCTTTTTCTACTTTTTCTGAATTATCTAATGCTTTTTCTATCTCTGGCCAAATTTCTTGGTCTAATGTATCTGGCACGTGGTTTATTTGCTGATCTTCACAGTATCTTTTATTATTTCCTGAGTCTGCCTGAACAAAAAGAGGGTTTAAATCTAAATCATCTAAATTAGGAGAAGCTTTACTAACTTGTCTTAATAAATCTGTTCTTCCAATTATTTCATTCAAAGATTTGAATCCGAGTTTTGCTAATATTTCTCTCACTTCTGTAGCAATAAAAGTAAACAAATTAACAACTTTGTCGGGTGTTCCTGTAAATTTTTCTCTAAGTTTTTCATCTTGAGTACAAACACCAACAGGACATGTATTTGAATGACATTGTCTTACCATAATGCATCCCATTGCAACTAAAGCTGTAGTTGCTACGCCATATTCCTCAGCACCCATCATTGCAGCAATAACCACATCTCTACCAGTTTTAATTCCACCATCAGTTCTTAAAGTAACTTTATGTCTTAAATTATTTAAAGTTAAAACTTGGTTAGCTTCAGTTAATCCCATCTCCCATGGAATACCAACATACTTAACACTTGTTTGTGGTGTTGCGCCTGTTCCACCATTATGTCCTGAGATTAATATTATGTCAGCTTTTGCTTTTGCTACTCCAGCAGCTATTGTTCCAACTCCTGATGAAGCTACAAGCTTAACTCCAATTCTTGCCTTTGGATTGATCTGTTTTAAATCATATATAAGTTGTGCCAGATCCTCTATAGAATAAATATCATGGTGTGGTGGTGGAGAAATTAGGGTTACACCTGGCGTTGAATATCTCAGTTTTGCGATTTCTTCTGTTACTTTGAATCCTGGTAATTGTCCACCCTCTCCTGGTTTTGCACCTTGAGCAATTTTGATTTCAATTTCGTTACAGTTATTTAAATAGTTTACTGTCACACCAAATCTAGCTGAAGCTATTTGTTTAACACGTGAATTTGCACTATCTCCATTATCTAATACTTTAAATCTACTTTCATCTTCACCGCCTTCTCCACTGCAAGAAGCTCCTTTAATTCTATTCATACCAGTTGCTAATGTTTCATGAGCTTCTTTTGACAATGCTCCATGAGACATACTTCCACTTCCAAATCTTTTTAGTATATTTTGAATTGGTTCAACTTCTGAAATTTCTATAGATCCTTTTAATTTTTTTGATCTAAAATCTATTAAGTCTCTTAAATTTATTGGAGGTAAACCATATATTCCTTCAGCATATCTTTTGTAGGCTTCATAAGAGTTAGAGCCTACGGCACTTTGCAATAAATGAATTAATTTACCTTGATATTGGTGTGTTTCTCCATTTTTACGNTACCTNTAAATNCCTCCTATTGGTAAAATTGTNTCNGAACTCTCAAATGCTTCTTTGTGAATAGATCTAATTTTTTTTTCTATACCAGTTAATCCTATTCCAGAGATTTTGGATACAACTCCAGGAAAATAATCTGCAACAATTGTTCTACTTAAACCAACTGTTTCAAAATTACATCCCCCTCTATATGAACTTAAAACAGAAATTCCCATTTTAGACATAATCTTTAACAGCCCTGCATTAACTGATTTGATATAACGCTCCACACAATCATCAAAACTGAATTGTCCAAATANTTTTTTTTCATACCTTTGATNTATGCTATCAAAAGCAAGGTAAGGGTTAACAGTAGTTGCTCCTACGCCAATCAAAGTAGCAAAAGAATGAGTATCTAAAGCTTCGCCAGATTGAACATTAATAGAGACATATCCTCTTAATTTTTTTTCAATTAAGAAAGAGTTAATCGCACCCACACACAACAACATGGGAATTGGAAGTTTTGAATTTGATAACTCTTTATCACTAAGAATTAATTGCGTAACACCTTGTCTGACTGCAATTTCTGCATCTCTCTGAATTTGTTTTATTGACTCAAATAAACTTTGATCTTTTGAAAAAGTACAATCGATGATTAAAGAATTTTTGCCAAAAAAATTAATAAATTTATCAAACTGAGAATTTGACAAAATTGGGCTATTTAAAACATAAATATTTTGTTTAGTTAAATTATCAAAATCTAAAATATTTCCCAGATTTCCAAATCGAGTTTTTAAACTCATAACTTTATTTTCTCTTAAAGAGTCAATTGGAGGATTTGTTACCTGACTAAAATTTTGCCTAAAGAAATGATATATAGGTCTATATTTATCTGACAATACTGCAAGTGGCGTGTCATCTCCCATAGACCCTATTGCTTCTTTTGCATCTTCAGCCATTGGGTGTAAAATAAGCTCTAAATCTTCCAAACTTATTCCAAAAGTATATTGTCTTCTTCTTAAATCATCCCCAGAAAAAGAGTGTTTTTCTCCAGAAATTGTAATTTTGTCATCTAAATCAACAATCTGTGAATTAAAATGCTTATACTCTTTAGCTAAATAATCTTTAATCTTACTGTTAGTAAATACTTTTCCTTTTTCAATTCTAACTCCAATTATTTCTCCAGGTCCCAATCTTCCTTTTGTTAAAATTTTTTTTTCATTAAGCTCAATCATTCCTGTTTCAGAACCAGCAAATAATAAATTATCTTTAGTGATTNCATATCTAAGTGGCCTTAATCCATTTCTATCATTTGCAGCTATGACCCATTCATTATCTGTTCCAGCAATTGCAGCAGGTCCATCCCAAGGTTCCATGGTGCTGTTTAAAAAATTAAACAATTGTTGATGATCTTTAGATAAAGTTTTATTTTTTTTTGACCACGCATCGGGTACTAACATTAATTTTGCNAAAGGAGCTGGTTGACCTGAAATATTTAATAATTCAAAAACATTATCTAGNGCAGCAGAGTCTGATGCACCTTGNTGAATTACAGGTTTTAAATTTTCTATATTATCAAAAAGTGGACTATTCATTTCTTGTTCATGAACTTTCATCCAGTTTTTATTTCCNCGGTATGTATTTATTTCACCATTATGTGCAATTGCTCTAAATGGTTGAGCTAAATTCCAACTTGGTGCTGTATTGGTAGAAAATCTTTGATGAAAAATTGCATATCTTGAAATAAATCTTTGATCTTTCAAATCTAAGAAAAAATCTGAAATAGCTTCAGCTAAAAACATTCCTTTATAAATAATTGATTTTGAACTAAACGAACAAATATAAAAATTATTTAATGAAATTTGGAAAGCCTTGTTTTCTATTTTTCTTCTTGTTTCATAAATTTTTCTCTCAAGTTCTTTATTTAATAATTCTGAACTATTAGATTTAAAAAGTACCTGAATAATTTCAGGCATAGTATGAAATGCTTTTTCTCCCAAAACTTTTGGATTTACTGGAACTTGTCTCCAACCATATATACTAAAATTATTTTTTGTTAACTCGCTCTCAACTATTGTTTTACAACTTTCTTGGGTTGCATAATCATTTCTAGGTAAAAAAATCATTCCAACACATATTTCAGAACTATCATATGTGTGGCCAGTAACTTCTATTTTTTCTATAAAAAAATCTTTTGGTATTTCTANGTGAATACCTGCACCATCACCNGTTTTTCCGTCTGCATCTACTGCACCTCTATGCCAGACAGCTTTTAAAGCTTCAATACCATACTCAACCACTTTACGTGATTTTTTTCCTTCTGTAGATGAAATTAAACCAACTCCACATGCATCATGTTCCATCTCTTCTGAGTAAACATTGTTCTTCTTTAATAAATCAAAATTTTTTTTATAATTTTCCATTAAGCTACTTTTGACTGTTTTAAACACTTATTCTCTAAATGTTTTTTAATTGAAATTGCTGCATCTCTTCCATCTTTAATCGCCCAAACAACTAAGGATGCACCTCTAATTATGTCGCCTGCAGCGAAAACTCCACTCAAATTTGTTTCCATTGTATCAAAATCAGTTTTTATAGTTCCCCATTTTGTCACTTGTAATTCATTTGAATCAAATAAAGTTGGTAAATCTTCAGGATCAAAACCTAGTGCTTTTATTACCATATCAACTTTTAATTCAAAATTTGAATCTTGTTGAACCTCTGGTTTTCTTCTTCCACTTTCGTCAGGTTCTCCTAATTTTATTTGATCAACTATTAATTTTTCAACTTTGTTAATTCCTTTAAATTCTTTAGGGCTTGATAGCCATACAAACTCAACACCTTCCTCTTCAGCATTAGCTACTTCTCTTGCTGATCCAGGCATATTTTCTTTATCTCTTCTATATAAACATTTAACAGATTTAGCTTTTTGTCTTATTGATGTTCTCACACAGTCCATTGCTGTATCGCCACCACCAATTACAACAATATCTTTTCCTTCTGCATTTAAAATTCCTTTATCAAATAATTCTACTTTATCACCTAATCCCTTTTTATTTGATGCTGTTAAAAAATCCATTGCAGGAAAAATATTATTTAAGTCATTTCCTGGTAATTCAACTTCTCTGGACTTATAAACACCTGTTGTAATCAATATAGCATCATGTTTTTTTCTTAGTTGTTCTAAATTAGCATCTTTTCCAACTTCAAAATTTAGAAAAAATTCTATTCCACCATCTTTTAAAAGTTTAGTTCTTCTTTCGACAACTTTTTTCTCTAATTTAAAATTTGGAATTCCATAAATTAATAAACCACCTGCTCTATCATATCTGTCATAAACTGTAATCTTATACCCATCTTTTCTTAATTGTTCTGCTGCAGCTAGTCCAGCTGGACCAGCACCAATTATTCCTACACTTTGTGTTTTTTCATTTAAAACATTAATAGGTTTTACCCATCCTTGTTCCCATGCATTATCAGTAATATATTTTTCCATTGAACCAATTGTTACAGTTCCATGGCCAGATTGTTCAATTACACAATTTCCTTCACATAATCTATCTTGGGGACATATTCTTCCACAAACTTCTGGCATATTGTTTGTGCTTTGAGATAATTCATAAGCCTCTTTAAGTCTGCCTTCTGCTGTTAATTTTAGCCAATCAGGAATGTTATTACTTAATGGGCAATGAACTTGGCAGAATGGAACTCCACACTGAGAGCATCTACTTGATTGTTCTTTTGCTTTGTCACTAATAAACTCATCATATATTTCGTTAAAATCTTTTTTTCTTTTACCAACCTCTCTTTTAGGTGGTGTTTGTTGACCTATTTTTACAAATTTAAGCATTTTATCAGTCATAATCTTAATAATTTTAGGTAAGTTATATATTGTTTTTGTTAAATAAAGCTTAAAATAGGTCAATAACTATGACTTAATTTTTAATATATTGAGAAAAAATAACATATTTTTAATAAATGCATAACTAATATGTTTAAATCGAATTGTTTTAAATAAATATTTTTTAAGTTAGTTAGATAAAATGTTACAGAACATAATAGAAGTTTTAATACTCTCAGCCATTCAGGGTATATCAGAATTTTTACCCATAAGTTCATCAGCACACTTAATACTAATTTCAAGTTTGTATGAATTCAAATCTAGTTCATTATTAATAGATATTAGCCTTCACCTAGGATCCTTATTTGCAATTGTCTATTATTTCAGAATGGATTTATTAGATGTTAAAAATAATAAAAGACTTTTAAGTTTTATTGTTGTGGGGTCAATTCCATTAATAATTGTTGGATATATTTTGTATTCAACAGGTATTATTTATGATTTAAGAAATGTTAAAGTCATAGCGTGGACAACTTTAATTTTTGGAATTGGTTTATATGTAGCAGATAGAAATCGTTTTGATAAGAAAATTTCTTCAAACTTAAATCTACAATCAATTCTTTTTATAAGTTTATTTCAAATTCTTTCATTAATACCAGGGGTTAGTAGGGCAGGCATAACTATTACAGCTGCAAGGATTTTAAAGTTTAATAGATTGGACTCTAGCAAAATATCGTTTTTACTTTCTATCCCAGCTTTAAGTGGTGCAAGTTTTTTAGGTCTTAAAGATGTATTTTCTCAATCAGTTGAATTTAACTATTTAGTAATTGTCGCAATATTAACATCATTTATTTTTTCTTTTGTGACAGTAAAGTTTTTTTTGATTTATATAAACAAATTCTCAATGAATGTTTTTGTAATTTATAGAATTATCATAGCATTAATTTTATTTGCTATGATTTATTAAGAATATTTTTTTTTAACTAAAGGTAGTAGTTGTGACAATAAAACACCACACAGAATAAAAAAGCATCCAAGTAAATTATTTATATCTAAAATTTGATTTAAAAGATACCAGGCTGCAATAGTTGCAAATACTCCCTCTAAAGAAAAGATTATTGCTGCAGGGGCAGGGGTTATATTTTTTTGAGCATAAATTTGTAAAACAAAAGCAAAGCCTCCTGATAAAATACCAGCATATAAGATAGAATTTATTTCTTTCATAATATCAATATAAATGAATTCTTCATAGATAAGTCCTATTACAAAAGAAAATAAAGCTACGATAAGAGTTTGAATAGCACCAAGAGTTAAGGGAAGATTGTATTTTTTTACAATTATTCCTGTGAAGATTATATGAGTACTCCAAAATAAAGCTCCAAATACTACTAAACTATCTCCCAGTCTTACTGTTGCATCATAAAAGTTTGTTAATAAATACCCTCCAATTAAACATAAAACAACAGATGGCCAAACACTCCAATGAATTGATGTTCTCTTAAATAGAAAAATTATAATTGGTACCATTGGAACATAAAAAATCGTAAAAAATGCAGCATTTGCAACATCTGTATAAAGTAGCGCAACTTGTTGCAAAGCTGAACCTAAAAATAACGACAAACCAATTAAAAATGAAAGATTAACGAAAGTTTTAATATCAGATTTAAATTCTGACTTAAATTTTTTTAATTCAAATAACAAAACTAAGGGTGTGATAGCNAAAAAACCTATAAAAAATCTTACTGCGTTAAATGTAAATGGACCTATGTTGTCCATACCTGTGTCTTGAGCAATAAATGTTGTGCCCCAAATAAAAGTGCATAATAAAGCGCTTAATAATGAAGTAGTTTTTGACATGACTTATATTAGACAGCTAATTTGTAAGCAAAATTTTTACCTAAATTTTCTTTTAAGTCATTATTAAATCGTGCTGCCTCAGCACCATCTATAATTCTATGATCATAAGATAAGGATATTGGCAACATTATTCTTGTTTGAAATTTTCCATTAATAAAAATTTGTTTTTTTTGAGATTTACCCACTCCTAGGATTGCGGTCTCTGGAAAATTTATAATTGGAGTAAAAAATGATCCACCTATTCCACCTAAACTCGTAATGGTCATAGATCCACCAAATAATTCTTTTTTATCAATTTTGAGATTTCTACAAAGCTCACTAACTTCTTTTAATTCTTCACTGAGTAGTGAAATTTTTTTGTTATTAGCATTTCTGATTTTAGGAACCATTAAACCATTTGGTGTATCAACAGCAATTCC
>JGI26239J51126_1001441_pt1 | contig 10528 bp, 13 predicted proteins | sample SaaInlV_130m_DNA_3_FD_51126 | JGI IMG/M metagenome (IMG submission 51126)
AATAAATCTATTTTCTACTAAATCAACTCTTCCAATTCCATTTTTACCAGCAAGTTGATTGAGTTTTTCTAATAATTTTGCTGGAGAAAGTTTTTTTCCACTAATTCCAAATGGGTCTCCATTTCTAAAATTGATAGTTACAAAGCTTGGTTTATTAGGAGCTTTTTCAGGCGAAACTGATCTTTGAAAAATAAATTCCGGTGCTGAATTTTTTGGGTTCTCTAAAACCTTACCCTCTGTTGATGTATGAAATAAATTATCATCAATTGAAAAAGGTGGAGCTCCTTTTTTATCTTTTGGAATAGCTATCCCATGTTTCTTCGCATAATTTATAAGATCTGTTCTTGATTTTAATTTCCAAATTCTCCAAGGAGCAATAATTTTTATATTGGGTCCAAAATAATGATATCCCAATTCAAATCTAACCTGGTCATTTCCTTTACCAGTTGCTCCATGAGAAACCGCGTATGCTTTGAATTTTTTAGCCACCCTAATTTGATCTTTTGCAATAAGTGGTCTTGCTATTGATGTACCCAATAAATAAACACCTTCATAGATTGCGTGACCTCTAATCATTGGGTAAACATAATCTTTAACAAAAATATCTTTTAAATCTTTAATGATTATATTTTTGACACCAAATTTCTTTGCATTAGTAATAATTTTTTTTCTATCGATTTCTTGACCAACATCTGCAGTATAACAAATTACTTCTGCATCATAATTTTCTTGAAGCCATTTCAATATTATAGAAGTATCAAGGCCTCCAGAGTAGGCGAGAACTATTTTCTTTTTTGATTTCATTAAATTAACTACAAGCTTTTTTTACTGTGTTGTAAGCTTTAGTAAATCCTAATAGTGAATAGTGATCGATTGTTTGAGATCCTTTTTGATTATATCCAGTAATCATAATTCTTGACCCTTTTTTCATTTTTTTAATCATTTTAGCTTCAACTTTAGTATCAGCAATCCATGCAAAACCTTGTTCTTTAATATCAAATTTAAATTTATTTTTACCCGAAGTAGCGGTTACTGAATTTTTATTATTGAATTCATATCCTCCAGTTACACTTACTTCATTAATTATTTTTTCAGAGGTCTAAAGGCAACAAATAATTTTGCATCTCTTTTATTTGATTTTGGAGCTTGTAGTACAGGTGATGATTGAGCAAAGCATACTTTTCCACTTCCATCAGTTACAGTCATCGCTTGCCAATCTTTATATTTTCCAATTTTTTTTATTTCTTCTGCTGATAATTGACCGCACCAAGTGATAAAGATTATTAATAATGTGGGTATAATTTTTTTAATTATGGACATGGGTTAGGATATATAGTTTGAACTTCATTAATTTCTTTGATGACATCATCAGTTAAATTTATATTTACACTTTCTATGTTAGTTTTCAACTGCTCCATTGTGGTTGCCCCAATTATAACAGAGGTAACAAATGGTTGAATTTCTAAAAACTTTAGGGACATCTGTGCTAGGTCAAGTCCATGTTTTTCTGCAATTTTATAATATGCCTCAACAGCTTTTTCAGTATTGGGCTTGGCATACCTTGTCCAAAAATCAGGATCTCTTTCAATTCTAGAATTTTTGGGTAATTGATTATTTCTATATTTTCCTGACAAGTACCCACTAGCTAAGGGTGAGTAAGCCAGAAGACCTATTTTATCTCTTACAGAAATTTCAGCCAAACCAACTTCATAAGTTCTGTTCAACAAACTATAAGGGTTCTGAACAGACATCATTCTTGGCAAACCCTTGTCTTTTGAAAGCTCCAAATATTTTGTAACACCCCAAGGAGTTTCATTGGATAAACCAATTTCTCTTATTTTTCCTGCATCTACAAATTTTTTAAGATTCCCAAGAACATCTTCAAATTTATTCCATTCACCATTGTCTTTATGTTCATAACCAAGACGTCCAAACATATTTGTATTTCTTTCTGGCCAATGTAATTGGTAAAGATCAATGTAATCAGTTTGCAATCTTTTCAAGCTGTCTTCTACAGCTTGAGTCATTTTATCTATGCCATAATTATTTCCACCACCTCTTAAATATGCCCTCATAGGACCTGCAACTTTTGATGCTAAAATAACTTTGTCTCTTTTTTTTGATTTTTTAAACCAATTACCAATTATAACTTCTGTGTGACCATATGTTTCCTCTTTAGGTGGAACAGAATATAGTTCAGCGGTATCCCAAAAATTTACACCTTGATCAAGTGCGTAATCCATTTGTTCAAACCCCTCTTCTTGAGTGTTTTGCTCACCCCAAGTCATAGTACCGAGACAAATTGTGCTTACATCAAGATCAGTATTACCTAATTTTTTATAATTCATAATGGTTTTCGCTTAATTCTAAATATTTTAATCCTTTTATGGCATCTTGAATAATTAGTAAAAGGCTATTATATATAAGCTATTATGGATTTTGATAAAAATGGAATTTTAAATAGAGCTAAAGCAGCTCAACAGTCAACGGTTGTAATGGATGAAGGCTTAAGAGCCTACATGNTAAAAGTTTATAATTACATGGCAACTGGAATTTTATTAACAGGAATAGTTGCATTGCTTACATTTAAAATGTCGGTAGTTACTAATGATGCAGGTTCAATTGTAGGACTTACACAGATAGGTAACGCAATTTATATGTCAGGATTAAAATGGCTAGTTATGTTGGCACCTTTAGGTATCGTTTTNTATATGAGTTTTGGCATTAATAAAATGAGTGCATCAAAAGCTCAAACAACTTTTTGGGTTTTTGCTGGATTAATGGGTTTATCATTATCCTCAATTTTATTAGTTTACACTGGTATGAGTGTTACTAGGGTTTTCTTTATATGTTCAGCAACGTTTGGAGCAATGAGCATTTATGGCTACACAACTAAAAGAGATTTAACAAAATTAGGTTCATTTTTAATGATGGGTTTAATTGGAATAATAATTGCTTCGATAGTTAACATATTCATGAAATCTTCAATGATGTATTTTGTAATATCAATCTTGGGTGTTTTAATTTTTGTTGGTTTAACAGCTTACGATACTCAAAAGATCAAAAATATGTACGCTGTAAGTGACACTGGTGAAATCATGGGTAAAAAAGCTGTGATGGGTGCTCTTACTCTTTATCTAGACTTTATAAATTTATTTATAATGTTACTTAGACTATTTGGTCAAAGAAGATAATTTTATTTCTGTAACTTTTTCCAATTAGTATTTTTTAGTAAAATTTTAAGGTCAAAAGAGTTTTTTAATATTTTTCCACTAGTATCTGTTATTAAATATTTTAGATTTTTATTTTTAGGCTTAAAATTTTTACAAATTTTGTACAAAGCATTTTCGGCTGCATTTCTAAAAACACTGAAGCTCACTTGTTTGCTAGAGATGCTTAGACCATAATCTTTCCACGATCCTTCAGAAACCATTTTTGCATATAAATCTAAAATAACCTTCAGCTCATCTCTTTCAAAAAATTGTCTTTCTTCTGGCTGTTTATGAGGGTTATTGATTACAAGCTTTAAATTACTGGGCATCAATTTTGTGTTTATTAATTAAAGGTATTTGAAAACCAGTAAAAATTATAGTGATTGGCAACATTCCCCATACTTTAAAATTTACCCAAAATTCCTCAGTTTGTGTTCTCCAAACACATTCATTTAGTATTGCTAGACCAAAGAAAAAAAACATCCATCTTTTATTCAATAGTTCCCACCCAATATCTGTTAAAGGTATTGATTTACCCATAATTTTTTTCAAAACAGGCTCCTTAGTAAAATATTTTCCAAAAAATAAAGCCAAAGCGAATAAAATATTAATAATTGTTGGCTTAACATAAATAAATATCGGATCATTAAAATAAATAGTTAGCCCTCCAAAAAATGTAATCAAGATTCCACTTATTAATGGCATCATTGGTATTTTTTTTTCAAAAAACCAAACGATGGCTAATGCAACTAAAGTTGCAACTATAAGTGGAGGGATAGCAACTGATAAATTTTTTCCACTATTGTAGTAATAAAAAAAAAATATTGCTAATGGTCCAAAATCTGTAACAAATTTTAAAAATGATTTATTCACTAAAAAGATATTAACATATTTGCCACATCACAAAACATTTATATTTTTAGCATTGATTTTTATTTTTAAATACCCATACTAAAGCTATGCCAATTCAAAAAGCTAAATTCTCAATTGGAGATATTGTAAAACATAAACACTTTGAGTTTAGAGGTGTAATTTATGATGTAGATTTTGAATTTAATAATTCTGAAGAATGGTATCAGTCAATTCCAAAAAACGTTAGACCGAGAAAAGACCAACCTTTTTATCATTTACTAGCTGAAAATGATGAAATTACTTATGAGGCATATGTTTCCCAGCAAAACCTTCTTATGGATGATTCAGATGAACCTATTAAACATCCTCTAATTGAAGAGATTTTTTCAGGAAAAAAGGGCTCAAGTTACTTCAAGATGTCTAACTAAAGACATCATTTTTCAAACACATTTAGCTCAAATCTAGGCCACACAAGCTTGGTAATATAATTCATATTCTGATCAAGGATGTTTATCGTTAATTTAAAATTATTATCTCCCTCTGCATTCTTGATCGGAAATCCTTTTCATAATAAACATTAATAAAAATATGTTTAAACTCTTTCAACCAAATAAAATTTTTCAGATAACTTCCAAGGCACCAAAATATATTTTATTTTTATTTGTAATTGTGATTTCAGTTGGATTGACAGAAGCTCTAGTTTTATCCCCAGAAGATTATAAACAAAGTGATGCTGTCAGAATTATGTATGTACATGTTCCAGCTGCTTGGATTTCTTTAGGAATTTTTTCTTCTATAACATTTTTATCAATTAGTGGATTTATTTTTAAGAACAAAAATTTATTTTTAATTGCTAAAAGTTTAGCTCCCTCTGGTTTTGTTTTTAATATTATTGCATTAGTTACGGGTTCCATTTGGGGTAAGCCAACGTGGGGAACTTGGTGGGCCTGGGATGCACGAATTACCTCAATGTTAATATTAGCTCTATTTTATGCAATGTATTTAATTTCTTGGAGAATTTATGAAAATGAAGAAAAAGTTTTTAAGATTAGTACTATTATTACAATTTTAGGAATTATAAATGTTCCAATTATAAAATATTCAGTTGATTGGTGGAACACACTTCATCAACCAGCGTCAATTAATATTTTGTCAAAAAGCTCAATTCACTCATCGATGCTTTTTCCATTATTGATAATGACTGCGGCATTTGCTCTTTTTTCATTGCTAATTTTCTTAATGAAATATAATACAGAACTGATAAAAATTAAAAATAAAGGCCTAGATAGACTATGATAAACGAACTACTTTTTATGAACGGATACGGAGTTTACGTATTGTCTGCTTTCAGTTTTACACTTTTAAGTTTTTCAGCACTGTATTTGATTACAAAAGTTCAATTTATTAAGGAACAAAATAAATTTGTAGCTAAATTTGGATCTCTGAACTCTGAGAAAGCTAAATCTGCAAAATCACAAAGAATAAATAAAGAAATTTTAGCTAACGCCACAAACAATTAACTTTTAAACCATGTATGGTCGTAAAGTTAAATTAAGATTTTTGTTTGTAGTACTTATTCTAATTACATTAATATTAACAGCGTTTCCTCGTTTTAAAATCTCTTGAAGAAAACGTAGTATACTTTCAGTCACCATCAGAAATTAAAGCTCTATCAGAATTAGATAAAAAAAAAATTAGAGTAGGTGGAATGGTAAAAAAAGACTCTATTCTGGTAAAAGCTAGCGAAGTGAAGTTCGTAATTACAGATTTTAAAAATGAAATAAATGTTACCTACACAGGAGCAATCCCAAATCTTTTTGAAGAAGAAAAAGGTGTAGTTGCAGAGGGTTTTTTAAAAGACAGAAATTTTTTTTCTGCAACAAAAATTTTAGCAAAACACGATGAAAATTATATGCCTCCAGAAGTAAAACAGGCACTTGGAGAAAAATAAAATGCTATTTAGTGTTATTGGAAACTATTCATTATTTTTAGGACTTTTTTTTGGATTTGTTCTTTTCTATTTTTCTGTAAAAAATTTCAGAAATTCAAAAGTATTAGATACTAAAATTTTATCATTTACGTTTTTACAATTTTTTTTAGTTGTAATTAGTTTTTTATGTTTAGTTTTATCATTTGTTGTGTCTGATTTTAGCAACGAAACTGTTTTCAATAATTCACATACCACAAAACCGATTTTTTATAAAATTGCTGGAACCTGGGGCAATCATGAAGGAAGCCTGTTGTTGTGGCTGCTTGTTTTAACATTATTTATTCTTATTTTTTTAGTAAAGACNAAAAATCAACCTATTAAATATAGAATTTTAACTTTAGTATTTCAGCAAATTATTATTATAGGTTTTTTTATTTTTTTGATNAAAACATCAAATCCATTTAATTATATTTATCCAATACCAACAGAGGGGTTGGGATTAAATCCAATACTACAAGATCCTGCTCTAGCAATCCATCCGCCTATTTTATATTTAGGATATGTTGGCTCATCTATTATTTTTTCATCAGTTTTAGCTGCAACAACTTTAAATATAGTTTCAAAAAGATGGGCATCTCATATAAAAAAATGGATTTTAAGTTCATGGATTTTTTTAACCCTAGGAATTTTATTAGGATCTATTTGGGCGTATTATGAGTTAGGTTGGGGTGGTTTTTGGTTTTGGGACCCAGTTGAAAATGTTTCTTTAATGCCATGGCTTGCATTAACAACACTTTTACACTGTATTTTGGTTTTAGAGAAAAAATTAATCCTAACCTCTTGGGTTATAATTCTATCAATATCAACATTTGCACTAAGTATGAGTGGCACATTTTTGGTTAGATCAGGAATTCTTAACTCTGTACATACTTTTGCAAATGATCCAGAAAGAGGTTTATTTATTTTAATTTTTTTATTTTCTCTAATTTTTCTTTCATTATTTATTTTTTTCTTTTTTCATAAAACTAATAAAAATAATTTAAGTAGTTTTTTTTGGTTAAGTAAAGAAACAGCTATAATAGTTAACAATTGGTTTATGATGTATTTTTTATCAGTTGTTTTAATTGGTACTATTTATCCAATTTTTCTTGATGTTATATCATCTCAAAAAATATCTGTAGGACCACCATTTTATCATAAGCTAATTATACCGTTTTTAATTCCTTTTTTACTGATTATGGCAATTGGACCAAAGTTGAAATGGATTAAATCAAATTTAGATGACAAAATTTATTTAATTTCACTGTTAATAATTTCAATTTTGTTATCCATCTTAATTGTTAAAAATTTTAGCTCTAATTTTTTGATAAATACAATTTTAATTTCGAGCGCCTTATATCTGTTTTTTATTACTCTAAGAGATTTCTTTAATAAAGGATTTAAGAATCTAGCACAAAATATGGCTCATTTTGGTTTTAGTTTATTAATTTTAAGCATTCTATTTAACAGTTTATTTTCAAGCGAAATTATTACGAATTTAAAAGTAGGAGAAACTTTTGAGAATACAAAAACAAAAATAGTTTTTGAAAGCATTAGTCAAAAAGAGGAAAAAAATTACAATTCGATAGTAGCTAAATTTACCGTTCAAGACTCTAAAGGAAAATTAGAAAATTTATCACCAGAGTTAAGAATATATAATCAACCAAATATTGCCACTAGTGAAGCCGATATTAAAACGACATTATTATCAGATAAATTTATAGTTATTAACATTGTACAAAACCAAGAATTTTTTAATGTCAGGTATCAAGTTAAACCATTTATGTTGTGGATTTGGATATCAGTAATTTTAATTAGTGTTGGTGGACTAGTGAGTTTTGTAAAAAAAGAATATGAAAAATAAATTAATACCATTTTCAATCGCTTTAATTTTTATAATTATTTTTATTATTTTTTATAAAGGTTTACAGGACACTAATATTTATACTCCAAAAATAAAAATAAATTATGAAATACCTTCAGCTTCAGTCGAATTATTTGATTCAAATGAAATAGTTAATACACTTGAAATTTTTAAGTTGGATAAATTTTATTTATTAAATATTTGGTCTTCTTGGTGTGTTCCGTGTAGGGAAGAGCACCCAATTTTAATGGATTTAATAAAAGATGATAATTTAAAAGTTATTGGCATTAACTATAAAGACACAAAAAAAAATGCGAAAAAATTTCTAAAAGAGCTTGGAAATCCTTATGATAAGATAATTTTTGACAATGAGGGCATCAATGCTATCGAATGGGGTGCTTATGGTGTTCCGGAATCTTTTCTAATCAATAAAAATAAAATTATTAAAAAATATATAGGACCACTCAACAAAAGTTCTATGGAAGAAATTAAATTATTTATAAAATGAAGATATTAAAATTATTTTTAATCATTTTTTTTATTTTTCCTATTAATAATTTGAAAGCTGATAATGAAATTTTAAAAAATAAAATTACAAAAAACTTACGTTGTTTGATTTGTCAGGGACAATCTGTTTATGACTCTGACTCAGAATTTGCAAATAGCCTGAAAATTGTAGTTGATAATAAAATTGATGAAGGATTATCTGAAAAACAAATTTATTCCTATTTTCAAAATAAATATGGTGAATGGATTTTATATGATCCTTTATTTAATAAAAATACTTATTTTCTATGGTTATTACCTCTATTGATATTCTTTGTGGGTGGTGCAATAATATTTAATAAATTTATAAAAAAACAAAAATAATCTGNTATTAACAGTAATGAGTTTTAAAAAATTAAATATATTTTTTGCTATATTTTTTACTGCTACCAAGTTGTTTGCAGCAGAAATCAGCAATCATCAATATAATTTTTTTACTGGTAATTTTGATTTTAGTGATGATAAGCAAGCAGCGATGTTGTTTGGTTTTCAACATCAGAATGAAAATTTAGAAAGAGATACTTTTTTAGGAAATATTTCACCTATTACTGGAGGTTTCATAACTGAAAATTCCGCTGCATATGTTTACACAGGGTTTGAGTGGAACATTGATATGGGTGCTTTAACATTTACACCTAGTTTTGCGCCTGGCTTGTATCATAAAGGAGACGGAAAAGATTTAGGTCACGCTCTTGAATTTAAATCTGAAATTCAGTTTTCATATAATTCCTCAGAAAACTCTAAAATTGGTATATCTTATAATCATGTATCTAATGCAAGCATAGGAGACAAAAATCCTGGGGCAAATAGTTATATGTTTAATTTTATTAAAAACTTCTAATAATAATTATGAATATAAAAGATTGTTATAATTTTAGCGACTTTAGAAAATTAGCAAAAAAAAGATTACCTTCACCCATCTTTCATTATATTGATGGAGGTGCAGATGATGAAGCTACACTTAAAAGAAACACAGATGCATTTAATGACTGCGATTTAATTCCCAATGTTTTAGCAAGTGTGGGTAAACCTGATTTATCAACAACTGTTTTTGGTAAAAAAATTGATATGCCCATATTTTTATCTCCAACTGCTATGCAAAGACTCTATCATCACGATGGTGATAAAGCTTCAGCTCGCGCAGCAGAAAAGTTTGGAACTTTTTATAGTATGTCAACAATGGCAAACAATACAATTGAAGAAATTGCAGAAATTTCTAAAGGACCGAAGTTATTTCAACTTTATGTTCANAAGGATCAATCAATCACAGATGATTTAATTGAGAGATGCAGAACATCTGGTTATGATGGAATGTGTTTAACAGTTGATACATTGGTTGCTGGAAACAGAGAAAAAGATCACAGAACGGGTTTTACAACACCTCCAAAACTTACACTGCAAAGTTTAATGAGTTTCGCAATGCATCCAGAATGGGTTTTTAATTATTTTACTCATAAAAAATTTGAATTATCTAACGTTGCAAAAAAAACAGATAAAGGAACTAATATTTCAAAATCAGTAATTGAATATATTAATGAACAATATGATCCGGCTATGAACTGGAAGGACGCAGAGTATTGTGTTAAAAAATGGAACAAACCATTTGCACTAAAAGGCGTGATGTCAGTTGAAGATGCAAAAAGAGCAATCGATATTGGCTGTACCGCTATAATGATTTCTAATCATGGAGGAAGACAACTTGATGGTTCTAGATCTCCATTTGATCAAGTGAAAGAAATTTCTGATGCAGTGGGTGATAAACTTGAAATTATTTTAGATGGTGGAATTAGAAGAGGAACTCATGTTTTAAAAGCTTTAGCAGCAGGTGCAACAGCATGTAGTTTTGGTAAAATGTTTTTATTTTCTCTAGGTGCTGGGGGGCAAGCAGGNGTNGAACGTCTATTGCAGAATATGCATGATGAAATTAATCGAAATATGGTATTAATGGGTTGCAAGAATATCAAAGAATTAAATATAACAAAATTAATTTATAGAAAATAGATTAAGTACTTTTAAATATTAGATATATAAAAAATTAATTAATAAAAAACAGGAAGGGATAAATTTAAAATATGAAATTAGCTA
>JGI26239J51126_1001448_pt1 | contig 10479 bp, 10 predicted proteins | sample SaaInlV_130m_DNA_3_FD_51126 | JGI IMG/M metagenome (IMG submission 51126)
TTACGCATATGTATTTTTTCTTCGAAAACAACCAGAGTGTAGGCTAGAAGAAAACTAATCAAGGCGACGTAACCGGCCCATGTGTTAGCTAGGTTTCCCATTTATTCAGCGTCCTTTCTTCAATTTACAAAATTTTATTGTATTGGATTAAGAGTGCCATGATCCAAATAGAAAAACATTGTATTAAAAATATGATGTTGTGCTGTTGGTCAAAATTTATAACAAAGGGCATATTCTAAACTGATAGAATGACAAAGAAAAGCAATATGTAAGTATATTGAATGTTTGAGCGCTGCAATCCGGGATGGATTTTTTAGGAGCGCGAGAAACTAGGACGGGCTACAAGCGCAGCAACTGCCGAGAGTTACCTTAAACAATTACTTTAAAATCAGTTAGTTACTGGGTTTTTGCTCCAATTAAATAGAGTTGACTGGGGTTTCTTTTATGCTAATATCCGATGCGTAACCGTTATGATTTTAAAAACTTATTGATTCTACACACTTTTGTCAGCCTCCCAATACCTTTCTCAAGGAAGAGAGTTCATAGATGCCGCCATTTGCGGCTATTTGCCCGAAGAGACTAGCTACCCGGAAAGCATTCATAAGTCAATGCTTTATAGTGTGTTGGCTGGTGGTAAAAGATTACGTCCAGTTCTTGTGATTGCGGCGGCTGAAGCGGTTGGTGGAAACCGAAAGGATGTTCTTCCCTTTGCCGTTGCGGCAGAATATATTCATACCTACACGTTGATTCACGATGACCTGCCAGCGCTTGATAACGATGATCTAAGAAGAGGCAAGCCGACAAACCACAAAGTATTTGGTGAGGCTATTGCTATTTTGGCTGGAGATGCGTTGCTTACTCAGGCATTTTATCTCATGACACACTCCGGTTTAATGGGTTCTATCCCACCAGGAAAACTCTTGCAGGCAGCCCATGATATGACTGGTGCAATCGGAACGTCTGGAATGATAGGTGGTCAGGTAGTTGATATTGAGTCAGAGGGCAAACCGATAAATGCGGAAACTCTTGAATACATTCATATTCATAAAACAGGCCGCCTCATAAAGGCTTGTATCCGTGCTGGAGCGATTTTGAGCCAAGCCGGAGTAGATCAACTTGAATCCTTGTCTAGTTACGGAGAACAAATAGGTTTGGCATTTCAGATTGTAGATGATATCCTCGATATCACTGCTGACCAAGGTCTGTTAGGAAAAGATATCGGTAGTGATGCAGAGAAAGAGAAAGCTACCTACCCGGCTCTTTATGGACTTGATGAATCTAAGAAGAAAGCAGAAAAATTAGTAGAAGAAGGAATTGCTTGTTTGAAGGATTTTGGTGAGGAAGCCGAACCATTAAGAAGTATTGGGCGTTTTTTTACCCAACGTGCATTCTAGAAAAAAATTATCAGCCAGCCTAAGTTACGTGCTCGTTTAATGTAAATTATTAGATAACAAGAGTTAGCGGCTGAGGTATTGTCTTACTTTCCTAGGAACAGAAGGTTTTACTTAATATCCCAATGAGTCATTTTTTAAAAAATATAAATAGCCCGGTTGATTTAAAGAAACTAAAAAGGGAACACCTCCCTGCGCTCGCCGAGGAAATTAGAGACACGCTTCTTCAAGGAATCTCCAAAACTGGAGGTCACTTGGGATCAAACCTGGGTGTCGTGGAGTTGACCCTAGCGATGCATTATGTTTTCGATAGCCCGATAGACAAGTTTGTCTGGGATGTCGGTCACCAATCGTATGTTCATAAACTATTGACCGGACGTAAAGATAAGTTCGATAGTCTGCGACAATATAAAGGGCTCTGTGGATTCTCCAAGAGGGAGGAAAGCGAGCACGACCATTGGAATGTTGGTCATGGAGGGACTTCTATAACGGCAGCATTGGCTTTTGCTAAAGCGAGAGATCTTAAAAAAGAGAAAAATAAAATTTTAGCCGTGATAGGGGATGGTTCTTTTACAGCTGGTATGGCTTTTGAGGGTTTAAACCATACCGGCCATCTTAAGCCAGATTTGATAGTGATTCTAAATGATAACGAGATGTCGATTTCGAATAATGTAGGTGGAATGTCTAAACACCTCAGTCAAATAATGACTGGCCAAGTTATGACAAAAATTAAGAAGGAAGTTGACCAAATACTTCTTTCTATTCCTGGAATAGGTAAAGAGGTTTCTAATTATGCACACCGCCTTGATGATCTTGTGACAGGAATGTTTATTCCTGGGCGCTTGTTTGAAGATCTCGGGTTTCGTTATATGGGCCCTCTGGATGGCCATGATACGAACTTATTGATAGATAATCTAGAGACCGCCAGTGAATTGAAAGGTCCTACTTTGATTCATGTGATTACGCGTAAAGGAAAAGGATACGAGGTTGCGGAAGAGAAGGCTGATGTGTGGCATGGCGCGAAACCGTTTGATATCGCTACCGGCGAATTCAAAAAAGGCCTGAAGTCACCTCCTGCATATACCAATGTGTTTGCTGATACGTTAATCGAGTTGGCTAAAGAAGATGAAAAAATTATAGGTATTACTGCAGCCATGCCAGATGGTACTGGGATTAGCAAGTTTGGTAAGGTTTTCCCCGATCGTACTTTTGATGTTGGGATGGCGGAACAGCATGGAGTAGGATATGGAGGAGCTTTATCTATTGAAGGCTTCCGCCCGGTCATTGCAATTTATTCAACGTTCATGCAAAGGGCTTATGACCAAATCGTTCACGACATTGTTGGGATGAACCTTCCCGTTACCTTTGCAATGGACCGAGCCGGAATTGTTGGAGAGGATGGGGCTACCCATCAAGGGCTGTTCGATATTGCTTTCCTGCGTACTTTGCCAAATATGGTGATTATGGCTCCAAAAGATGAAAATGAGTTAAGACATATGCTCAAAACCTCTATTTATCATCCTGGACCTAGTTCTATACGTTATCCAAGAGGTAGTGGTCTTGGTGTTAAAATAGATGAAGAGGTTAAGGAAATCGAAGTTGGCAAAGGTGAGGTAATAAAAGACGGGAAGGACCTTGCTATAATCGCGTTCGGATCAATGGTTGACCCATCAATGAAAGCAGCAGCCATGCTTGAAGAAAAAGGGTTTAGTGTCGCGGTCATTAATGCACGGTTTGCCAAACCCATTGATAAAAGTCTTATTATGGAATACGCAAAAAAAACAGGTTGTCTTATAACAACGGAAGAGCATTNCGTTCAGGGAGGATTTGGTTCCGCTGTTCTCGAAGTTCTTCAAAATTTTGATGAACGTATTCCTTTAAAGACAAAGTGCATAGGAGTCCCTGACGTTCTTATTGAACATGGGGCAACAGGGCTTATTAAAAAAGACTTAAAACTTGATCCTGAAGGAATGTTTGAAACGATTTATGCATTTGTCAATACAACTGTAAGTTTGAAGTCTCATGGAAATGAGAATAATGGCTTTAAAAATGCTCTCAAAAAACCTGTTGCTGCGAAAACTGAGAATGACTAGAACTTCACAAGTCAAACGATCCACAAAAGAAACCGAGATAGAAGTAAGTCTCGACCTAGATGGTCAGGGAGAAAGCGAAATTGATACATCAATTCCTTTTTTGGATCACATGCTTTCACAGTTGTCTCGCCATGGATATTTTGACATTAAGTTAAAGGCAAAGGGAGATATCCAGATAGACTATCACCATACTGTGGAAGATGTAGGAATTGCTCTCGGAGAAGCTTTTACTAAGGCTCTGGGTGATAAAAAAGGCATCCGTCGTTTTGCGGATACTCAAGCACCGCTTAATGAAGCACTTGCTCAAACAGTTATCGATATTAGCGGNCGTGGGTACTTTGTCTTTAATGCGACACTTCCAAAATCTAAAATTGGTGAGTTTGATGTAGAATTGGTACCTGAATTTTTTCAGGCTTTTGCTACCAATGCCGGCATCACCCTCCATATAAATTGTCCTTACTGGGAAAACCTCCACCATGTTGTTGAGGCTCTGTTTAAATCATTTGCTCGCGCACTTGATATAGCNTGTTCTTTAGATANCCGAACTGATCAAGTNCCATCCACCAAAGGAAAGTTATAGATGATCGCCGTAATTGATTACGGCATGGGGAACCTTCGCTCTGTACAAAAAGCCCTAGAGTTTGTTGGGGCTAAGGTGATTGTGACTCACGATCCTGACTTGATTCTTAGTGCCGATTCCGTTGTGTTGCCAGGCGTAGGTGCTTTCAAAGACTGCATGGCTAATTTGAACAAATTAAGNCTTATTGANCCCATCCGTAAGTTTATTGATAGCGNAAAACCATTTCTTGGTATTTGTCTTGGTCTGCAAGTCCTTTTTGAAGAAAGTGAAGAATATGGACCTGTGCCCGGGTTGGGTATTCTTCCGGGAAAAGTGGTGAAATTCATTGATGGGAGTTCAGACACGAGAAAAGGTCCCCAAATTAAAATCCCTCACATGGGTTGGAANCAGNTTAAAGTAAAAAAGAACGCACCTTTGTTCGCAGGAGTAGGAGACTCCCCGTATTTTTATTTTGTACATTCCTACTACGTGGTTCCTGAAGACCCNGAAATGGTTGCCACAGTCACCCATTATGGAATTGAGTTCGTTTCTGGAATNCANCATAAAAATATTTATGCATTCCAATTTCATCCTGAAAAAAGCCAAACTTTAGGGCTTTCCATTCTTGAGCGATTTTCCAACCTCAATTGAATAAATCTACCTTTCATTCTGATTCGTACTTGAGAGGTATCTTAATGGTTTCAGTCACACTCTCTCTATGGGGGGTGTTACCGATATTTCTTAAATTGGCTCTCGATTACTACTCTGCTGGAACTATCGTTTGGTTCCGTTTTGCCTTTTCATTTTTAATTCTATTTTGGTTTCTTTTTTTATTTCGTTCAGGCTGTGAGATTTTGTTTAATCCACCTTTAATAGGAGTATTAGGAGGATTAGCATTGGCAGCGAATTATTTTGGCATGACTCAAGGGATTCATTTTAGTGGTCCCTCTAACGCAGCGATTATCATTCAACTAGCGCCTGTTTTTTTGGTTATTGCCGGGGTGGTTCTTTTTCGTGAAACAATTAGGCTAAGGCAGTTGGTGGGTATAATTATAGCAATGAGTGGATTTTACCTTTTCTATTTAGATAGAGTAAGGAATGCAGCAGACAATTTGAACTATTCCATTGCAAATGGATGGATTGTATTTGCGGCAGTTGTGTGGGTCTTTTACATGATTTGTCAAAAAAAGTTGAGCGTCAAATATTCCGCCCAAACACTCAATCTTCTTATATATTTTGTTGCGATGGTAGCATTGGTTCCACTGGTAGAATGGGGCGAATTTTTTGAGGGAGAAATTACCGGGTGGCTGCTTCTCATTATTCTGGGATTAAATACCTTGCTGGCGTACGGCGCTTTGGCTGAGGCTGTAGAGTGCATTCCCTTGAGTATTATAAGCATACTTATAACACTCAACCCCCTGATTACTTTGAGTGGAATGTGGATGTTAACCACTCTTGGGGTTGAAGCACTTCCAGCTGAAAATATTAGGTGGTACGGTTACTTGGGGGGGATTGTTGCGGTTAGTGGGGTTGTTTTGGTTGTTACTACTCAATACAAGAAAGAAAATTTAGGTTAAGCGTTACTATAAAATGTGCATAGCTTGAAGAAGTCTTTTTTAGGTTAGTTTAAGAGCTAAAAGAAAAACTAATTGTCTTAGAGAATAGTATGGAAGGAAGGAATAAAGGTTTACGCACCATTTTTATTATATTTTGGTTAGTCGGTTCCATTTTTTGGGTCATGATAGGAGCATTGGATGGCAACTTCCTGGAAAGTGTTATTGCTATCACTATTGGTTGGGTAATTCTTTTTTTATATTTTTGGATCAAAGACGAATATATGCGTAAGAAATGGAATGATCTAGACAAGGATTAACCTCGGCCTCTTTTCATAGCTTTATCGATCTCTCTTACGGCCTCCCGTTTTTTAATGCTGGCGCGTTTATCGTGTAGTTTTTTTGCTTTAGCTATAGACAGTTCTACTTTGGCGATCCCATTTCTAAAGTAGACCTTAAGAGGAACCAGAGTGTAACCTTTTTCCTGTGCCCTACCAATGAGCTTGTTGATTTCTCTTCGATTTAATAATAGTTTTCTTTTTCGGGTGGGGTTTAAGTTGAATTGTTGAGCCGGGCTATATGGGTTGATGTGAAAATTGTTAAGCCAGACCTCACTTCTCTCAACACTGGCATAGCTGTCAGTCAGATTTGCTTTACCGTCTCGTAGTGATTTGACTTCCGGTCCTCGCAACATTAACCCGCACTCTAAAGAATCTTCTATAAAATATTCGTGTCTGGCTCGTTTGTTCTGGCAAATTATTTTGATATCACTCATAAATTTATGCCATCAAAAACGGTTATTATGAAAATAAAGTGGAGTTATGATTCGAGGCATCCAATAAGTTTATTTTTTCGTATTTCTGTGATTAAGACAGATACTAGTTGGTTTTGCAAAAAACCTTCAGCATCTATGCTAACGGGGATATAGTGTTCAGAATAACCTTTTAATACGCCATCTGCTTGCTTACGCTCTTCAACGAGCACTGTAACTTTTTTTCCAATAAAACTTTTATAAAACTGCCGAGCTTTTTCTTTTACCAAATCATTAAGAATGAGATTACGTTCTTTTTTGGTGATATTTTTAATATTATTCTTAAAATTGTGTGCTTCAGTCCCGGACCGCGGTGAATAAGAAAAAACATGTAAATATGAAAAAGGTAGTTCTTCTATTAGCTTACGAGTATGCTCAAAACTTACTTCGCTTTCTGGAAACCCAACAATTACATCTGCGCCGAGTCCAAGAGGTGAAATTTTTTCAGAGGCGCGGCGCACTATATGCTCATATTGTTTGGCATTATAGTTACGCTTCATTTTTGAAAGTACTTCAGTGTCGCCACTTTGTAGAGGGATATGGAGGTGTGGACAGATTTTTTCATGTTGCGAGATAAGCTCAATGAGGTGGTCATCAATTTCCATGGGGTTTATTGAGCTTAGCCTTACCCGGAAGTTGCCATTGAGGTTGGCTATATCTTCAACTAATGAAGAAAAAGTCTCTTTTAAATGAAAATCCATTCCCCAAGTACCAAGATTGATTCCAGTGAGTGTGATTTCCTTATAACCTCCATCAATAGCATGTCGAACATTATCAAGTATATTTTCTCTTGTATCACTGGCAGATGATCCGCGTGCTCGAACAACGGTACAGAAGGAACAACTTTCATCGCACCCAGTTTGTACTTTGATGAACGCCTTTGTCCTTCCTTGAAACTGGGTGACAGGAAGAGTTTGGAATTCTCGATCGGCATGAATATCCGACATGTAGACCTCGGCAAGGCTGGATTCTTTTTGCAGTGAATCGTTTTTTAGTTTTGCCTTAAGTACTTCTGCGATTTTTAGTTTGTCTGCATTTCCAAGGACAATATCAAGTCCTTTCATCTTTGACGAGTCTTCGGGGTTGAGTTGAGCATAACAACCGGTAAATATGACAGTAGCATTTTCATTAATAGCTAAAGATTTTTTTACAGCTAGCCGTGAACTATAGTCACTTCGTGCAGTTACAGTGCATGTGTTGATAACGTATATATCTGCAGTTTCAGATGAGTCAACTATTGCATACCCTTCTTTTTTAAGAATAACTTGCATCTCTGCAGTGTCATGCTGATTGGTACGACATCCTAATGTTGTAAAAGCAACTTTCATTCGTTTACAAAGGATTTAAGGGGATATTAAGGAGTGTTGATTTGTTTTTCGTCTATAGAACATATTAATCTAGCAAATTTTATGAATCAACCTATAATTCAAATGCTTATTGGTGTGTGCAAATAGGTAACTTGATCTGTAAGTCGTGAGATTGCTAGTATCCAAAAATTACTTTAAAAGTGAAAAAACTTTTCTGATTAATATGAATTCAAAAGGCCTTGCAGTTATTGTACTTGCAGCAGGAAAAGGCACGCGGATGAAGTCCTCCATAGCTAAGGTTCTTCATCCAATAAAAAACCAGCCTCTATTGTATTATGTATTGGAATCATTAGTTCCCCTCAATCCAGATTTTTCTGTCCTAGTGGTAGGATTCCAATCCGCAGTAGTTAAAGAATCGTTTTCTAATCGTGGGTTGATATTCGTTGAGCAGAAAGAGCAACTTGGAACGGGGCATGCTGCGCAGCAAGCAAAATTAGCTTTACACGATTTTTCAGGGGATGTTTTGGTGGTTTGTGGTGATATGCCGCTTATTAAATCACAAACGTTAGTAGATCTTGTTACTAGGCACCGTGAAAAAAAATCTGCTTGCACGGTTTTAACCCTAAAATCCTCAGAGAAAAAAGACTTTGGTTTAGTAATCCGAGACGAGCAAGGATCAGTATCTAAAATCGTCGAGTGTAAAGATGCTTCAGAAGACGAAAAAAAAGTTGACGAATTCAACTCGGGAGTTTACTGTTTTGATAAGCATTTGTTTTTAAAGGCATTAGATGAGATTGGTAATAATAATATTCAAAAAGAATATTATCTAACCGATACTATAGAGTACATAGTGAATAATGGTTTTTTAGTTGAATCCCTACAAATAAGAGATAACACGCAACTTCTGGGAATTAATACTCAAGAAGACTTGTCTCTAGCAGAAAAAATATTGATGGGCGAAACTAAGTCCTCTTAAAAATTATACCTTACACTTTAAGTAAACTTCATCAAGGACGAAGTCTTAATGAAAGCTATCATCTTAGCCGCCGGCAAAGGTTCTAATCTAAATCCTTTTTCAAACACCCGACCCATCCCAATGATTTCGATTGCTGGCAAAACGCTATTGGATAATAGTTTGTGCCAGTTGAAAAATGCAGGAATCAATGATGTTTATATAATAGTGGGGCATCATAAGGAAAAAATACAAGAACTTGTTGCAGAGAAATCAGATTCTGGAATGAACATCCACTGCTTGGAGCAAGAAAAAAATAATGGTATTGGTGATGCGATACTTCAGGTGAAAGAAAAAATTTCACCAGGTGAATATTTTCTTCTGATTTATGGAGATACCTTAACCGACGAAAATATTTATAGTAAAGCCCAGCAATCATTCCATTCTTTTAAGTGCCCCGTAGCTTCGATTTGCTTACCACCTTCAAATGAGAGTTTTGGAAATGTTTTTTTGAATGCCCAAATGAAAATAACCAAGATTATAGAAAAGCCAAAGGGAAGCGATTTGGGCAACTATGTGCTGGCGGGTGTTTTTGTTTTGCCGGAATCTTTCTTTGCTTTACTGAAAACAAATAAGGCTTCGATGGAAAAATCCTTACAAACGATGGTTAAAGAGGGGGACTTGATGGCCTCCATGTGGGAAAACGAGTGGCTCGATATTGTTTATCCTTGGGAGATTTTACAAGCGAATAAAATTGTTCTTGATTCTTGGGGCAAATCTTCTATAGCCAAATCAGCTGTTATGGAGACCAATGTGACAATGCAGGGTGTGGTCAATATTGAAGAAAATGTTGTTGTTAAAGCTGGGGCTGTATTGGAAGGTCCTTGTTCGATAGGCAAAGGAAGTTACATTGGAAATAATTCCTTGATTCGAAGTTATACCTCGATTGGTAGCAACTGTTCCGTTGGTTATGGCGTGGAGCTTAAAAACTGCGTGGTATTCGATAAATCAGGAATTGGAAGGTTGTCATTTATAGGTGATAGTGTCATTGGTGAAAATGTTGATATAGGTGCTGGTTGTATGACTGTGAATAGAAATACAAACTGGGAAAAAATACAGGTGAAAAATGGAAAAACTAACTTATCCACGAATATGAAAAAATTAGGAGCATTTGTTGGTGATGGTGTGGTTATAGGTGCGGGGAATACTATTCAACCCGGAACCGTAGTTTTCCCTGGGGAAATTTTCCCCGCCTGCTATTCGGTAGTACATAAAAAATAATTATAAGGTTAGCTATGTGTGGNATTAATGGTGTTGTCGGGTTGAAAAATATTTCCGAAGTTTTGTTTCAGGGGATTCGAAATTTNGAGTATCGAGGGTATGATTCCTGTGGAGTTGCATTGATAAACAAAANCAATCTTATGGTACAGAAGAATACTGGGGGAGTAGAAGANTTTTTTCGCAAAGGAAATATTCTTGCCACAAAAGGAAAAATAGGAATTGCTCATACTCGCTGGGCCACGCATGGCACGGTAACTCGTGACAACACCCATCCTTTTACATCTTGTGACGGGACATTTGCTTTAGTTCATAATGGGATTATCTCAAATTATCGTTTTCTTCGGGATGGTTTGATAGGCGAAGGGCATGTGTTTCGTTCTGAAACGGATACGGAAGTGATTCCCCATTTGTTGGAAAAGTATTATAAAAAACACAAGAGTGTTGAGAAAGCATTAGTTAAGACATTAAGTATTCTAGAGGGAACTTTTGCCATAGCTATGATCTCTACCCACCACCCAGATCAAATCTTTTG
>JGI26239J51126_1001453_pt1 | contig 10459 bp, 9 predicted proteins | sample SaaInlV_130m_DNA_3_FD_51126 | JGI IMG/M metagenome (IMG submission 51126)
ACCAACATTCCGCCACACAATATTGACGAAGTCATCAATGCCTGTTTGTTGGTGATTGATAATGATGAAGTAAGCATTGATGAGTTGTTGGATATCATACACGGGCCAGATTTTCCAACGGCCGGTATTATTAACGGCGCAGATGGTATTCGCCAAGCTTATGAAACGGGCAAAGGTAAGATCTATCTTCGTTCACGCTCACACGTTGAGGGTGAAGACAAACAAAGCATTGTAGTTACAGAATTGCCTTATCAGGTTAATAAAGCCAAGTTGATTACCAAGATTGCAGAATTAGTAAAAGATAAAAAAATTGATGGCGTTACTGGCCTTAGAGACGAATCTGATAAAGACGGCATGCGCATGGTGGTAGAACTTCGTCGTGGCGAAGTACCCGAAGTTATGCTTAATAACCTTTATAAGCTTACTGAGATGCAAACCGTATTTGGCATTAACATGGTCGCGATTGACAAAGGCATGCCTAAGCTAATGACGCTCAAAGGTATTTTAGATGCCTTTATTGCTCATCGTCGCGATGTCGTGACTCGTCGCTCTATTTTCGATCTAAACAAAGCCAGAAACCGCGCGCACTTATTAGAAGGTTTGTCAGTTGCATTGAACAACATTGATGAAATTATCAAACTGATTAAAGCCGCTGCTAATCCTACTGAGGCTAAAGAAAGCTTAGTGGTTAAAACTTGGAAAGGGTCTGTCATTAAAGAATTAATCGGCGATCGTGACATGGCAATGTTTAAGCCAGAAGACTTGCCGGCAGAACTAGGCCTGCAAAAAAATGGCGACTATCGACTGTCTGTTCAGCAGGCACAAGCCATTCTTGATTTAAAACTTCATCGTTTAACGGGTCTTGAGAAAGACAAAATCTTTGATGAATTTAATGAGCTGTTAGAGCGTATTAAATCTTTATTGGATGTTTTACAAAATCCTGATCAGCTGATGCAAGTCATTCGCGAGGAATTAATTGAAATTCGCGATAACTTTACCAGTGGTCGAATGACTGAAATCCTCGAACATAAAATTGACCTAACCCTTGAAGATTTAATCGCAAGAGAAGACCGTGTGGTTACTTTGTCTCATGGTGGTTATGTTAAAGCCCAATCGTTGGGCGATTACCAAGCGCAACGCCGTGGTGGTAAAGGTAAGGCCGCTACCAAGATGAAAGATGAAGACTTTGTCGACCAGCTCTTTATTGCTAATTCACACGATACCGTACTTTGTTTTACCAGTCGAGGTAGAGTGCATTGGCTGAAAGTTTACGAACTACCAATGGCATCACGCACAGCTCGTGGCAAGCCGATTATTAATTTACTTCCACTGGAAAAAGACGAATCTGTTAACGCCATTCTGCCGGTTAGAGTGTTCACTAACGACCAATTTATTTTTATGGTAACCAGTAGTGGTACGGTTAAAAAGATGGCATTGTCTAATTGCTCCCGTCCGAGAAAAGGCGGCATCATTGCCATTGAACTCAGAGATGGTGACAAATTGGTCGGTGTTGAAATTACTTCAGGTGAAGACGATATCATGTTGTTCTCAGCTAATGGTAAATCAATCCGATTTAAAGAAGCTGACGTACGAGCTGTAGGGCGAACGGCCATTGGTGTACGAGGCATTAGACTTGCAGATAAAGACGAAGTGGTTTCACTCATTGTGGCTGAGCCAGAAAATCCAATTTTAACAGCGACTGAAAAAGGCTATGGTAAGCGTACAGCGTTGGATGAATATCGTTCTCAGGCACGTGGTGGTGCTGGTGTAATTTCCATTAAAACCTCTGCACGTAATGGCAAGGTAGTTGGCGCTATTCAAGTAACGGATGAAGATGAAATGATGCTCATTTCTAATAAAGGCACTTTGGTTCGTGCCAGAGCATCTGATGTTTCTATCATTGGTCGTAATACCCAAGGTGTAACTCTAATCAATATCGCTAAGGCCGAGAAGTTAGTATCCGTGGCTAAGATTGCCGAAACAGATGAAGAAGAATCTGAAGGTGAGAATCAAACCGTAGAAGAGTAAAAAAATATTAGAAAAACTTGATATGCGTCAAGGACGTGATATTTTTTCCTGCATAAAATGAACTTGTTTCATCAACAAATAGGAGAAAATTATGAAAACATTAGGCGCATTATCTTTAGCAGGCGTTTTTTGGGCTATTTTGATTACTATGGTGACAATGTTATAAGAATTTAGTTATTTAGGAAATTTCTAAAATTTTCCAAATGAACGTTTTAAAATGCCGTTTTTGAGTTAAGTAAGGCTCTAAAACGGTATTTTTTCGTATAAAAATCAAGTTTTTACCAATAAATTAGATGTATTTTCAAAATTTCCTGTTTTTTTATCAATAAGGTTGCAATGATGACGATAGCAATGTGGCAAAGTTTTTTTGGATGGAGTCTGCTGATTAACTGGAGTGTGTTAATTGTGTGGATATTGGTCATTAAGCTTGCACCTGATTTTGTTTATAGGGTGCACAGCTATTGGCTGCCAATTAGCAGAGCGTCGTTTAATGCAATTCATTACGGCGGTATAGGTTTGTACAAACTATTCATATTTTTCTTTCTCATGACCCCGTACTTTGTTTTAATGATTATTAAGTGATAATGACATGTCTAGTTTAAGCGTCATTATTGCGACGATTAGACCGTCATTTTTAATCTTAACACCCGTGTGTTTGTTTTTAGGCTGGAGTTTTGTTTGGGCTGAAAATCGATTCGTNCACGATTACTTACTGGTACTGACTTTTACCGGTGCAATGATGGCACATATCAGTGTTAATATGCTAAATGAGTATTTGGATTATACAAGCGGGCTAGACTTAAATACCACTAGAACGGCGTTTAGTGGCGGTAGTGGGGCACTACCCAATCATCCAAAAATGGCAGCCAGTGTTTTAACTATTGGCATTACAGCTTTATTCGTAACACTATTAATAGGCGTATTTTTTGTTTGGCTTTATGGTTGGCAGTTNTTACCCATTGGTGTGAGTGGACTTTTGATCATTGTGGCTTATACACGCTGGATTAATCGATACCCATGGCTGTGTTTAGTTGCTCCAGGTTTGGGCTTTGGTTTATTGATGACAGTAGGTGCGTATTTTGCCATTACCGGGGTTTTTAATCAGGATTTGTGGTTAATCAGTTTGGTGCCATTTTTCTTGGTGAATAACCTATTGTTGTTAAATCAATATCCAGATATTGAGGCAGACAAGATGGCGGGCAGAAATCATTTTCCCATTGCTTATGGAGTGTCGTCTAGCAACTTGGTTTATTTTTTATTTTTAGTATTGACTATGTTGGTTATTATTATTAGCGTAGTTATGGATATCTTGCCGAATTTAAGTTTAATGGCTTTAATAGCGACACCAATAGGGTTTTATGCGTTAAGTGGCGCCCTTAAATTTAAACAAAATATTGGCCAACATCCGCAGTTTCTTGTTGCCAATGTGATAGTTACAGTGGCAGTTCCAGTTTTACTAGGTGCCTCTATTATTATTGGATAGATCAGCTTTGATTAGAAAAAAACATAAGGCTTGTTAGGCAAAAATACCTAGGTACAAGTCAGTGTACTTGTTGATGTTAATGCTCTCGAGTGGCGGAGAACGTTAAATTAGGATGACGCTCTTCAGTCAGTTGTAGATTGACCATAGACGGTGCTAGGTAAGTCAACATACCGGCCGAATCGATTGCCACGTTATTACCAGCCTTGATTTTAAGTTGTTCAATGTCTTTTTCACTACCGGTTACCCAGCGTGCAGTGGCAATATTAATGGTTTCAAATTGACAATCAACGCTGTATTCATACTTGAGACGATGGGCAACCACGTCAAACTGCAAAATGCCTACTGCACCTAAGATTTGAGCGTTGCCCATAATGGGTCTAAAAACTTGCGTAGCACCTTCTTCTGATAGTTGATCAAGGCCTTTTTGTAGGGCTTTGGCTTTTAAAGGATCTTTTAGTTGGGCGCGGCGAAATAATTCTGGTGCAAAGTTTGGAATGCCTTGAAAGGTTAATTTTTCACCTTGAGTAAAGGTATCACCAATACTAATGCCACCATGATTGTGAATACCAATAACATCACCAGCGTAGGCTGATTCAGCTGAGGTGCGTTCCCGCGACATAAAGGTAACCGCATTGGCAATTTTGATTTGTTTACCAGTGGCTACTTGTAACACTTTCATGCCTTTTTTATATTCGCCACTGACGATGCGCATAAACGCTAGGCGATCGTGGTGTTTGGGATCCATATTTGCTTGAATTTTAAACACAAATCCAGTGAGTTTGTTTTCATCTGGTTTAACTTCTCGAACGTCTGATTCCCGATTTTGNGGGATTGGTGCGTATTCGATAAATCCATCGAGTAAGTTTTGAATACCAAANTTAGAAATNGCNGAGCCAAAGAAAACTGGGGTTTGTTTTCCAGCTAAGAATTCATCTAAATCAAAGGGTGTTGTCGTTTCACGAATAAGCTCTACTTCTTCACGCATTTCTTCGACGACATCTTTGCCTAAAATTTCATCTAATTTAGGATTATCCACACCATCAATAATGATGTTTTCACCAATCTCAGAGTTCTTACCTGCTTCGTACAGATGAACTTTGTCTTCAAGTAAATGAACCACACCTTTAAAGCGCTTACCCATGCCAATTGGCCAAGTGATTGGCGCACATTCGATGTTTAGCACGGTTTCTACTTCATCCAGTAAATCGATTGGCTCCTTGCCTTCACGATCGAGCTTGTTAATAAAAGTAAGAATTGGGGTATCGCGCAAGCGACAGACTTCCATGAGCTTAATGGTGCGCATCTCTACACCCTTGGCAACGTCAATCACCATTAGTGCAGAGTCAACGGCTGTTAGTGTACGATAGGTATCTTCAGAAAAATCCTCGTGCCCTGGGGTGTCGAGTAATTAATGACATGGTTGTCATAATCAAACTGCATGATCGATGAGGTAATGGAAATACCCCTTTCTTTTTCCATTTCCATCCAATCGGATGTGGCGTGAGTACTGGCTTTACGTGCCTTGACGCTGCCCGCTGTTTTAATCGCACCGGCGTAGAGTAATAGTTTTTCAGTAACGGTGGTTTTACCGGCATCAGGGTGGGAAATAATCGCAAAGGTACGACGCTTGGATACTTCACTCATAACTAAGATTTACCGGTTATGATTAGTTCAACACCTGCCTCATTAAACATTTCTTTTGAAAGTTGAACGCTTTCATTCCAGTTGTCGAGTTCTTTTGATTTTTCGATCACGACTTTTTTAATGCCAACTTGGATAATGCCTTTAGCGCATTCTGAGCAAATAGGCAGCCCGTGTACGTACAGAGTTGCACCATCAAGTGAGGTACCAGAATAAGTGGCATTGTAGATTGCGTTCATTTCTGCATGGACCACAAATTTGTATTTAGTTTCTCGGTGGTTGTAGCGCTCATCGGTGTCATGAATGCCACGAGGAAAGCCGTTAAAGCCCTGAGAAAGTACTTCTTTTTTACTGCCGACGGTTACGGCACCTACTTGAGTTGATGGATCTTTTGACCACGTAGCAACCTCAGCTGCCAATGATAGATAACGCTTATCCCATTTGGTTAGTTGGTTCATCGTATTTTAATGGATGCTAAACTGATCAATACTAAAATGAATGTCATCATCCAAAAACGCACAATAATTTTTGGCTCCGACATGCCCATTTTTTCAAAATGATGGTGCAGTGGTGCCATGAGGAAAATACGTTTTTGAGTGCGCTTGTACCACCCAACTTGGATTATCACTGATAGAGTTTCAGCAACAAACACGCCACCCATAATAAACAACAGTATCTCTTGACGAACAATAATAGCAATCACCGCTAAAATGGCGCCTAAAGAAAGTGAGCCTACATCGCCCATGAAGATTTCAGCAGGGTAGGTGTTGAACCATAAAAATCCTAAACCTGCACCAATCAGTGCTGCACAAATTACAAATATTTCAGCTGTGTCTGGCATAAAGGGCATATTGAGATAATTAGAGAAATTATAATTACCTGATATATAAGCAAAAATTGCTAATGCACCCGAGATGAGGACCACCGGCATAATGGCTAAACCATCCAAACCATCGGTTAAATTCACAGCATTAGAGCTACCTACAATTACAAAGTAAGAAAATACAAGTAAGCCCAATGTGCCTAAAGGAATTGTCCAATCTTTAAAAAATGGGATGAGTAGATCGGTAGGAATGGGCTGATGCGTGTCATTAACCAGCCAAAGTCCAATTATAATTGCACCGATGGATTGAGCCAAGTATTTTTGTTTGCTGCTAAGACCGTCAGAGGACTTGTGTTTAATCTTTAAATAATCATCCACAAAACCAATGCCACCAAAAATAAGTGCAGTCACAATAATTATCCACAGATAAGAATTGTGCCAGTCTCCCCAAATAAGAATACTGCCAATAAAGGAAAATAAAATCATGATACCGCCCATGGTCGGGGTACCTGCTTTTGAAAAGTGTGACTCTGGCCCATCAGGACGAATCACTTGGCCGATTTGATGTTGCTGTAATCTGGCAATGAAAAAATGCCCCAAAGTTAAACTGATGAATAGTGCTGCCAACATTGCCAATACAGCTCTAACGGTTAGATATTGAAGAACGTTAAATCCTGCATCAAATTGAGTAAGAAAACTAATTAATTCTAAAAACATTAGTCGATCTCGTTAATGGATAAAAGCTCTAAGTTAAAAATTAGTAATGATTCTTGGGATAAGCTACCGCGATCACTATCACCATAGATTTGCGCATAAGAGGCAATAATGGTGCGTTTTTCACCAATGTTCATGGTTAATGCAGACTGATCAATGACTTTAATGATGGTGCCCGATCCGGCAGCGAAAGGCAGTGGTTCATCAGCTTTACGCATGTTGGTGCCATCATCTAAGTCGATGGATAGGTTGACTTTAACCAGATCCCCTAATTCAGGTGTCTCACCATTACCGGTTTGATTGATTTGCACATAGTGACCTTCAGTTGCAACTTTAGCATCGGGATAATTAACTTTTACAAAGTTAATGAGTTTCTGTTTTTTTTTCGTTTGTTTGGCTTTTTCTTTGACAAGGTTTTTTTGGTTATAGGCTTCAAAAGCAGCTTCGTCGGTTTTGAAATTTTTTGCTTTATCTCCAATACGTTCAATAAATACTTTGCGAATGAAATCGTCTTTTTTGATGGTGTTAACCACACTCATTCCTTTGACTACATGACCAAAAACAGTGTGCTTTCCATCGAGCCATGGTGTTGCTTCGTGAGTGATAAAAAACTGAGATCCATTGGTGTTTGGACCAGAATTAGCCATGGATAAGATGCCACCAGTGTCATGAGTTAGGTCTGTGATTTCATCAATAAACTTGTACCCTGGGCCACCCGTGCCGTTGCCTTTTGGGTCACCCCCTTGAATCATGAAATTATCAATCACACGATGAAATTTTAAACCGTTGTAAAAAGGCTTACCAATTTGAATGTTAGAGTGCTTTGTTCCCTCGGCCAAACCAACGAAGTTAATCACCGTGAGTGGGGTTTTTTCAAAAGCCAGTTTGATTATAATATCGCCCTGATTGGTGTGCAAGTTAGCGTAGAGCCCGTCTTCTAGTTTTGCGTGTGATTGTAGTGAAATAAGTAGCGTTGATAGCAGCAGAAAAAAGCGCATAATTTGGATGAGATATTACCTGTAAGATTGGGTAATGATACCTAAAAAAATGTGTGATAATTATCCAACGATAAGTTATAATCTACGCTTGAATTTATTGTTAGAACGCCTTGGAGAAAGCCATGTCCTTATTGATTACCGATGAATGTATTAATTGCGATGTTTGTGAGCCAGAGTGCCCAAATGATGCCATTTATATGGGTGATGAAATCTATGAAATAGATGGAGACAAATGTACAGAATGTGTGGGGCATTTTGATACGCCACAGTGCGTTGAAGTTTGCCCAGTTGATTGTTGTCTACCAGACCCTGATCGTGTTGAAACGGAAGAAGAACTGTTGGCTAAATTAGCATAGATAAACAGCTTGAAACATTAAAAAAGGCGACTAAACAGTCGCCTTTTTGTTTGGAAGTTCAATCAGTTATTTAGTGTGTTTTTAAGTGCTGCTAGGCATAAAGTAATGTTTTCTTTTCTAGAGGCATAGCCCATTAAACCAATGCGCCATACTTTGCCAGCGTAAGCACCAAGACCCGCGCCAATTTCTAGGTTGTAATCATTCAGCAGGGTAGAGCGAACTTTTGCATCGTCAGCCCCTTCAGGAATGAATATGGCGTTGAGTTGTGGCAGACGATCTTCTTTTTTAACTAAAAAGCTAATGCCCATTGCCTCTAAACCATCGCGTAAGCTCTCGTGATTTTTCTGATGACGTGCCCAAGAATTTTCCAGTCCTTCTTCGCTAATCATCACCAATGATTCGTGCAGTCCGTAAAGCGTATTAACGGGCGCTGTGTGGTGGTAAGTACGTTTTGCGCCTTCACCCCAATAGCCCATAACCAAATTAAGATCTAAGAACCAACTGGTTACCGGTATTTTTCGATTGGTGAGTTTTTTAATGGCGCGATCACCAAAACTGATGGGTGAAATACCGGGCATGGCCGATAAACATTTTTGTGAGCCTGAGTAAATGGCGTCAATCTCCCATTCATCAACACGAAGCTCAACACCGCCGAGTGAAGTTACCGCATCAACAATATTAATGCAATCGTATTGATGTGCAAGTTTGCACAAAGTTTTTGCATCGGACAGTGCTCCTGTTGAGGTTTCTGCATGAACAAACGCAAGAATTTTTGCATCTGGATTGTCTTTAAGTGCTTGCTCAACCTTATCGGTTGAAACGGCATTACCCCAATCGTCCTCAACCACAATGGCTTCACCACCAAAACGTGTGATGTTTTCTTTCATGCGCATACCAAACACACCGTTGATGCATACAATGACTTTATCACCTGGCTCAACTAAGTTAGCAAAGCAAGTTTCCATACCGGCAGATCCGGGTGCGGACACCGGCATAGTAAGTTCATTTTCAGTTTGGAATATGTATTTTAGTGCTTCTTTAGTCTCATCCATCATGCCCACAAAAGCAGGGTCAAGATGCCCAATGGTTGGTCGTGCCATTGCTGAAAGAATTCTCGGGTGGACGTCACTGGGGCCAGGGCCCATTAATGTTCTTACGGGTGGATTAAATGATTGCATAATCTTTTTAAGGTTAATAAATTTAAAGAAGACATTATAATTGCTCGAATGAGTGTTGTTCATCAATTATTACGTGCTTTACCTAAGGGTATTGTCATTACTGGCAGTGAGAACACACGAGCCTATGAATGCGATGGCCTGAGTGTTTATAGGCAGAAGCCTTTAGCAGTAGTTTTGCCTGAAAACATCGAACAAGTTAAACAAGTATTACAAATTTGTAAAACCAACAATACACCCGTGGTTACGCGAGGTGCAGGTACGGGCCTTTCTGGTGGTGCCATGCCGTTGGAAAAATCAATCGTTTTAGGTTTATCAAAACTCAATCGGGTGAAATCGATCGATGTTAAAAATCGATTGGCCGTTCTTGAGCCGGGAGTAAGAAACATCGCCATTAGCGAGGCGGTTAAAGAACATGGTTTGTATTACGCTCCCGATCCGTCCAGTCAAATTGCCTGCAGCATTGGTGGTAACGTGGCTGAAAATTCTGGTGGTGTGCATTGTTTGAAATATGGTTTAACGGTTCATAACGTTGAAGCGCTAAAAGTACTTACTATTGATGGCGAGGAATTAGTGTTAAGTCGTAAAGATGACGGTTTAGGCTTGTTGGCGTTGATGAATGGTTCTGAGGGCTTGTTGGGTATTATTATTGAAATAACGGTTAAATTAACTCCAATGCCACAGTTGGCCAAAGTGGTGATGGCGGCGTTTGATTCGGTGCGCGATTGTGCTAATGCTGTGGCTGATATTATTAAAGCCGGCATCATTCCAGCAGGTCTAGAAATGATGGATAAGTTTGCTATTGAAGCAGCTGAAGGTTTTGCGCAAGTAGGTTATCCACTTGATGCAGAAGCATTACTTTTATGTGAATTAGACGGTACCGAAGCGCAAGTACAAGCAGAGCTTGATACAGCATTAAAAGTACTTTCAGGTGCTTCTACTTTAAAAGTATCTGAGAGTGAAGCGGAGCGCCTAGATTTGTGGAAAGGGCGTAAATCAGCCTTCCCTGCAGTGGGAAGGCTTTCACCTGATTATTATTGCATGGACGGCACTATTCCAAGGCGATATTTGGCCGATATGTTGGAAAAAATTAATGAGTTGAGTAAAAAATACAAATTACGAGTGGCCAACGTTTTTCACGCAGGCGATGGCAACTTGCACCCACTAATTTTGTACGATGCGAACGTTCCAGGAGAGCTGGAAAAAACCGAAGAATTTGGCACAGATATCTTAAAACTCAG
>JGI26239J51126_1001454_pt1 | contig 10454 bp, 8 predicted proteins | sample SaaInlV_130m_DNA_3_FD_51126 | JGI IMG/M metagenome (IMG submission 51126)
CCACCAATTTCATTTAAACGTTTGGAGGTTTCTAAACTATTAATATCCTGCAAAACATTAAACTTCTCAAGCGCCTCGCTCCCTGCTCGGCTTAACTGGTTGTATTCAAGACCAATTTCTTTCAATTTTTTTAAACTAGAAGACGCTGTCAAACTCTGCGCTCCCTCATCCCCAATCTCGTTATAGTTTAAATTTATTTCTACCAAACTAGATAAAGTGTCCGATTCTGCAATCGCCTTAGCCCCTTTGTCTGTGATTTTATTTCGATACAGGTTCAAAATTCGTAGGTTTTTAAATATTTCTGACGAGGCTATCATTCTAGCACCTCGATCAGTAATATGATTATTCTCCAAGTAAAGTGCTGTTAACCGAACTAGCTTTCTCGATCCGGCAAGGACACGAACACCTTCATCGCTAATACTTCCCTTATAAATAATTAGTGTTTCCACACTTTCCAGTAACGGGGACGTTGCTAAAAACTTTGCTCCATCATCACCTACCGATTTCTCGTTGAGCCTAAGCACACGATCGTTTCGCTTAAGCTTTAATGCAATATACTTTTCTATTTTTTCATCAGTCATGAACGCGCTTGAGTTAACAGCGAAACTGACAAAAAAAACCCCCCCCCACAAGGCTACCCACTTAGCATAAAACATAAAAACCAACTCACTGATTATTAAGCAATGGAACTGACAACCTTTAAAACAACACTACTCATCAGTATTATTTTTCTCAAGATCGTTTAATCGATTTTCTAGGTCACGAACTTTACGAGATAAGTCGGGAAGCTTAGGAAAAACCGTAACGCTTCTCTTCCAGACATTCAATGGAAGAGCTGGAATTCCCCCATAGACGCTATTACTCTTAATGTCACGCAAGGCCGCTGATTTAGCAGCCAGAGTCACATTATCGCCCACAGTAACATGGTCAGAAAGACCAGCCTGCCCTGCTAAAACAACATGTTGTCCAAGATTACAGCTGCCAGCAATTCCTACTTGTGCAACCAAAATGCAATGCTCTCCGATCGTGCAGTTATGTGCCACTTGAACCAAATTGTCAATTTTAGTTCCTTTTTTTATCAAGGTTGTTCCCGTCGCTGCTCGGTCTACACAAGAATTAGCACCTACCTCTACGTTATCTTCAATCACAACATTTCCAATCTGATTGATTTTGACATGAGAGCCTTTTTCATCCACCGTATAACCAAAGCCGTCCGAGCCAATCACAACACCAGCATGAAGAGTAACGTGACTTCCTATCATTGAATCACGATAAAGAGTCACATTAGAATGAATAAGAGCACCATTCCCAAGTTCACAGTTATCGCCAATTACTGTTCCAGCGCAAATCACTACATCATCACCGATCCGAACATTATTGCCTACACATACCAAGGGAGCCAGTGCGATTCTCTTACCTAGTACTACATTAGTTCCGAGCACAACTGAGGAGTGAATTCCTAGTTTTGGTTTTGGCTCAGGGTGAAAATGCTCAAGTAGNCTGGCAAATGCTAGCTCTGGGTTAGAGGAAATAACCTGGCTTATACCTACCTCTTCTTTAGCACTCACTAAGACAGCTGAAGCTTCAGACTCTTTAAGTTTGTCTATAAATTTTTTTCCCTTGGAAAACGTAATGTGCCCTTTTTTTGCAGTTTCTATAGAGCTCACGCCAGTGATCTCTATAGAAGAATCTCCTTCGACCGTTCCATTTATTTTTTTTGCGACATCACCCAAATTCATAAATTCACCTTTTAAAATTTTCCANTTGGGTTGTTTTCTTATTCGTCAAAAAAACNTTCAAACAAANGTGCTCTTTTCTACCGGATGAATTACACCGCCTACAAGCTCAACAACACGATTCATTTTCGAAGCAATCCGTTGGCTGTGCGTTACAATCACTACTGTTTGCTGAAATTTATGATTGAGTGATTGAATCAGCTCTATTAAGGAGTCGCTTGCCTTTTGATCTAAGTTTCCGGTCGGCTCATCCGCGAGTATGAGGTCTGGCTTATTAATAAAGGATCTAGCTAAAGCCACCCGCTGGCTTTCCCCGCCAGAAAGTTCTCCGGGTTTATGGTGTAAACGGTCCTTGAGTCCAACCTGAACCAAGAGCTCTTCTGCCAGTTCGCGAGCTTCTCTTTTCTCAACCCTGCCTATCAGAGCTGGGAACATCGCATTTTCCAATGCTGTAAAATCAGACAACAAGTTGAAAAACTGGAACACAAACCCCACTCTTTGGTTGCGAAAGNTTTCTAGATATTCGCTTCCTTTAGAACAAATATTATCTCCACGGAATAAAACCTGTCCTTTTTCTGGATAGTCCAATCCACCAAGAACATGCAGTAAAGTACTTTTTCCAACCCCTGAGGCACCTATAATGCCTAACATTTCTCCGGCTTTCAATTTAAGGCTGGCCCCCGACAACACATGGAGCAATTGACTAGAAATCCTATAACTCTTGTGCAAATTCGTGGCTTCAAGCAAGTGTGGAGTAATAATTTCTGTAGAATTTAAATTACTCATAACGCAATCCATCAACAAGCTCGAGTTTTGATGCTCGCCAAGCTGGATAGAGAGATGCGGCCAAACAAATTACAACAGAAAAAATAACAATTAAAAAAGAGTCCATATACTGAATTTTAGATGGAAGGCGATCAAGGTAGTAAATATCACTCGGAAATGCCACAATCCCGAAGATAGATTCTATCGAACTAACTATTTCATTTAAGTTGGGGACGATAACAAAGCCAACAGCACAACCCAAGAATGTTCCCACAAGACCAATAAATAACCCTTGATAGCTATAAATTTTCATTATACTGCTACAACTAGCCCCCATAGACTTTAAAATCGCTACTTCTTTAGCTTTTTCCATCACCAACATAAACAGCGTGCTTACAATATTAAACGCCGCCACAAAAATAATTAAGATCAGAATAATAAACATAACAACCTTTTCGAGTTTGAGCGCAGAAAAAAGATTTTTATTCATGCGCATCCAGTCACGGACAAGATAAGGAAAACCTAATTCTTTCTGGATTGCAGAAGCAATATTCCCAGCCTGCTCGATATCAGCAACCCTCACTTCTATCCCGGAAACACCGTTCTTCATCGAAAAAAATTTTTGCGCCGACTTTAATAGAATGAATGACAAGTTTGCGTCGTATTCATACATTCCCGACTCGAACACACCAACCACTTTAAATAGTTTCATTCTGGGAATAAGTCCAACAGGAGTCACCCGCGAAACAGGTGAAACCATAGACACGATNTCCCCAACTTCCACACCCAGTCTACGCGAAAGCTCCTTGCCTAAAATTATTCCAGCGCGATTTTTTTTTTCTCTTCCTTTTATTTCTCCAGAAACACTTNATTTCGTCTTCAAGTCCGATACTGTTCCCGACACCATATTNTTCCCTAAATCTGAAACTGTCTCTTCTTTCTCTGGGTCTATTCCTCGCACAACAATCCCCGAAACTCTATCGCCATTAATTAGCATCACCTGATTCATGATAAATGGTGCCGCTGCTATAACTCCTTTGACAGAGCGTACTTTTTTCACAATACCATCATAGTTTTCTACCATCGCACGATTCATACTTGACACAACTACGTGAGAGTTAGTTCCCAAGATTTTATCACGCAAATCTTTACTGAATCCTGACATAACTGCTATTACCACAATAAGGGCCATGACGCCTAAGCCTACCCCGGCAATTGATATCCAAGTATTAAGAGAAATAAATTTTTGTGACTTTTTAGCGCTAAGGTGGCGAATGCTTACGAATAATTCGTAGGACATGATGAGTGGTGAGGTTGAAGATTTTTAGACTGAAAACAAGCTTTTCAGCTCTAACAATAAAATTTTTAAAGAATCAATCTAACTTCGCCGTGAAATACCATTCAGGCGAAGTTTTATTATATCCAGTTAAGATTCTTTTTTTAACTGTGGAAATAAGATAACGTCCCGGATCGATTGAGAGTTAGTAAGAAGCATGACTAACCTGTCCACACCTATTCCCTCTCCCGCAGTTGGTGGGAGTCCATACTCTAAAGCACGGATAAAATCTAGGTCCATCATGTGAGCTTCTTCGTCCCCGGCATTGCGATCAGAAACTTGCTCCTCGAATCTTTGTTTCTGATCTATTGGATCATTCAACTCGGTATAAGCGTTAGCGATTTCCTTCCCCCCAATGAACAATTCAAAACGCTCGACCAACCCCGGGTCTTCCTCTTTCTTTTTTGATAATGGAGAAAGAGCCAAAGGATAGTCTGTTATATAAATGGGCTGGATCAAGTTGGGTTCAACAAAGTGGTCGAACAACTTTCCCAATACTTTTGCGTGGCTGTCTTTCTTTTCCAAGGCTACCTTGTTTTCCAGGGCATAGGAAGCAGACTTTTGGCAATCGTTAATATCTTCCAATGGTATTCCCCCAATATCTACCAAGGATTGCTTAAATGTTTTTCGCCCAAAGGGTTTAGAAAAATCAATGACCTCATTTCGAGTGGCTTCATCTTTTCCACAAGTAAGATCAAAAGTCATTTTACCGAATACAGTTTGGCATACATGATGAAATAACTTTTCAGTCAGCCCCATAAGGTCATTATAATCAGCATAAGCTGTATAAAACTCAACCATAGTAAACTCTGGATTATGATCAGTAGAAATACCCTCGTTCCTAAAGTTTCTATTAATCTCGTAAACTCGCTCAATACCACCCACTACCAGTCTTTTTAGATATAGTTCTGGCGCTACCCGAAGATAAAGGTCCATATCAAGAGCATTATGATGTGTCTTAAATGGTTTTGCTGTCGCACCACCTGCAATGGATTGCATCATTGGTGTTTCTACTTCCAGATAGTCTCTCTGATTAAGGAACTCACGTAGCGCCTGGATAACCTTACTCCTATAGATGAAAACATCTTTCACCTCTGGGTTGACTATTAGATCAACATATCTTTGGCGATATCTAAGCTCAACATCCTTTAATCCATGCCATTTTTCGGGAAGCGGTAAAAGCGATTTCGTTAGCAAGGTGATTTTTTTTGCAAAAATTGTAAGTTCCCCTGTTTTGGTCTTAGACAGCACTCCCTCCACACCAATAAAATCCCCAATATCGAAAAGACTAAATATCTCGTAATTTTCTTCACCAATTTCATCCTTGCGTATATATACTTGAATTTGGCCTGCACGATCCTTGATGTGACAAAAAGTCGTTTTACCATGACCACGTCTCGCCATCATACGCCCACCAACTAAGCACTGCTTACCTACCTCCCCTAGTTCTTCCTTGGAGTTCGCGGAAAACTCATCAACCAGTGAACTGATAGTATTTTTAACTTTAAACCTGTTAATATAAGGATTGATACTCTTAGAGTATAATTGCGCGAGCTTGTCTCGTCTAAGCTTCACTAAATCTGTTGGTTCTTCCATTGAATTAAATAAGTTAAGATTGGGAGATAAAAGAATACGACTTAAGCTATTTTTATTTTTTCAAAAAAACACACAGTGCAAATCAGAGTCTCAATTAGACTATTGGCTGGCTTTATCATGCGAGACTCTTTATTCAAACAGTTTAATGTTTCTCGTTTCCAAAAAATAATAAGCCGCAAAAAAACTAGTATTAATGCGCAACGTCCGTAAAGCGAGCCTCCCTAATAACGGTAATTTTAACTTCTCCGGGGTATGTCACTTCTTTTTCTATACGTCTAGCGACTTTCTTAGCCAACATGTTGGATTCCTCATCTGTAGCAATATCAGGAACAACAACAATACGAACCTCACGTCCAGCTTGAATCGCATAAGTTTTTTCAACGCCCTTGAAAGAATCTCCAATTTCTTCCAGCTTTGTCATTCGCTTCACGTAAGTTTCTAGCATTTCACGGCGAGCTCCTGGGCGAGAAGCAGAAATAGTATCTCCTGCTATAACTAAAACGGCGTAAAGAGACTCCGGCTCTATGTCTTCATGGTGCGCGCCAATAGCATTAACAACATATTTGTGTTCATTAAACCGCTTGGCAACATCAACTCCCAATTGAGTGTGCGTACCATCTGTTTGCCGATCGATAGACTTACCAATATCGTGTAAAAGTCCAGCACGTTTAGCAAGTTGAACATCCAACCCTAACTCTGCAGCCAAAAACCCGCAAACTCTAGCAACTTCTTTAACATGTTCAAGAACATTCTGTGTGTAGCTTGTGCGATATTTAAGCCGCCCTAGCATATGCACCATCTCTGTATTTATATTATCTATTTCCAGCTCCATAACGGCTTGTTCCCCAGCCTTCCTAGTTTGGCTCGCGACCTCTTTACGACACTTGGCAACAACCTCTTCAATCTTTCCTGGGTGAATGCGCCCATCAAGTATCAATTGCTCTAATGTAAGACGGGCAACTTCGCGGCGTATCGGATCGAACCCGGATAATATTACTGCTCCCGGCGTATCGTCAATAATAAGATCAACTCCCGTGGCCTGCTCAAGAGCACGAATATTTCTACCTTCACGCCCTATAATGCGCCCCTTAATCGAATCGTCCGAAAGGGCCACCACAGAGACTGTACTTTCGGCCACACTATCAGACGCTAATCTCTGCACTGCCATGGTGATAATTTTTTTTGCCTCTTCCTCCGCATTATTCTTCGCATTCTCTTCAATTTTCTTTACTTCTTTTGCTGCATCCAGATGTGCTAAATCGACAACCTTCGCCTTAATTTCTTCTATAGCTTGTTCAGCGGTAAAAGAGCTGATGATTTCAAGTTTTTTCATTTCTTCCTGAGCCAATGCCTCGTACCGCGACTTTTCATCTAAGCCCGACTGCTTAGTTTTTTCTGCTTCTTTCACCCTAGCGGCTAACTGTTTTTCAAAATCTACCAAACTCACCTTCGAAAGCCTTAACTCATCTTCTTTTTTGTGCATTCTACGTTGCTGATCTCGCAACTCCTCCCGTTTGGCCTGAACTTCTTTTTCGACTTTTTCCTTTTCAACTAAGACTTGCTCTTTTCCTTCAACAACAGCGGCTTTAAATCTATTTTGCGCCTCCTGTTCTGCTTCTTCGATAATCTTTATCTTTCTGGCTTCAGCTTCCTTAAGCTGGTATTGACTTATTAGTTTACGCAGGAAATAACCAATCAAATAACCAACCACCGCTGCCAAAAACATTCCTACAAGCAGGGTGGAAAAATTAAATTTAACAGCTGTAAAAATATGCATACCCATTACCTCAATATTATGTAATTAAACCTCAACGCCTGACATGTCACGGCATCTTAGTGCTTTAGTTTCTGTGATTAAAAAATGAACCGGTTCATCTAAGTCTGAGTGTGGAACTAAATTAAAAAGTTGAAAATCATAACCCACCGCGACTCGGCTCACATTTCCGGTAATTTTTTTAAAAAATTTATCATAGAATCCTCCCCCGTAACCAATTCGATTCCCGAAACTATCGAATGCTAGGCCAGGCACTACGACAAAGTCTATATTTGAAAAAGGAACTATATTCCGAAATTTAGGAGCAGGTTGTCTAACGCCATACTCTCCTATCACAAAATCTATATCCATCGAAGGAATACGGCTTGCCTTTAAATTTTCTCCTCCTGGATCTAGCAATGGAACCAAAACTTGCTTTCCTAACCGTAGGGANTCCNGAATTATCCTCTCTGTCTGCACTTCAAAAGAAGTCGAGAGAAAACAAAAAATAGTTTTGGACTTCTTAAATTCATCCATGCCAAATAATCGCTGAGCAATGGCAATNTTTTTCTCCTCTTTTTCTAGACCACCAAGCTCCTCTCGTTTTTGAACAATCATTTTTCGGATCGCTATTTTAGNTTTGGCTGCCGACTCCGAANTGACCTCTAACGTCATATCAAACCTCATCAAGTAGTCACACTCAATTATCCAGTCAAAACAACCTTAAATGCAGTCAGGCAAGTAAAAGTTCAGTCAAAATAAAATAAGTTTAAATCCCTAAAAATACAGGTAGAGCAATCTTTTATGAGCGAATCGCGAGATAACGCATCAAAGCGAAAAGCGAGAGGTGGGTTAATTTAACACAAGGGTGAATCAAGCAGGAAAGTCTCTTAAAAAATTAATTTATGCAGTAAAATCACTAGACAGTCTTATCTTGACAAACAAAACAAGTCCATTGCTTCGTTTAGAACTTCATTTAACCAAAAGGCGCAAAGAGATAAAGCTCCAGACACCCATCACCCAACTTTCCTGAGAACATAAAGGGAATCAATTCTACCCTACAAAAAAACACTTAAACCTCCCCGAAATGCCGTGCAAAAATTATTTTTTTGAACCTGTCAAGGACAGGTGGGGAATCTGTGTACCACTTTAGGCTTCCTTTCGATCCTGCATCACAAATAAGGCTTGCACACCGTGATAGAAATTCATCCCCGTTTTCAAAGCATTGGCTCAAAAAATAAAATTTTCACACAAACATGACAGGGAAGCGATAAATCAACCTCTCTAGAGGTAAGATTACCACAAAGGAACACCTCTAGCAAGACTAGTAACTACTAACTCTTTTTTTTTCAACATCATCTAAAGTTTTTTTAAGCTTTTGAATCATTCCATCAAGGTGCTGGTTTAGCTGTTCACCCTCGGATTGTTTTCCTTGTTTCAACTCTATTAATTCATGACCTAAATTAAGCGCAGTTAATACCGCCACATCCACCATGGATGTTTTGCTTTTGGCTTCCAATAATCCCTTCATCTTCACATTTACCAAAGTCGCGACTTCTTCCATAGATACCGAAGAAGATATCGGCTTAACATAGTATACCTTACCGCAAATCGTAATCTCATTCGATGTCATAACTAGACAAAATCCATTTTTTCAATTTTTTTTAAAACATTTTTTATCTTAATGCGAACGGTAGAGCCGTCCTTTTTCAATTTGCGACGAGAGGTTTCCAATTGTTTCACTTTCTCTAACAAATCCTTCGCTCTATTACTTTCTTTAGACGATGCCGCTTTTTCTTTTTCAAGTACTTGTATTCGCTGATTAAGTCGACTATTTTCGGAATAAAAATTATCTAAGTTCTGTAATACAGAGGAAACCAACTCTTCTAACTGTTTAATTTTATCAGCGGGCATTGACAAAACCTTAAAGTAAAGAATNTNAGCATAACGATATGAACCAACAACCCTAATTCACGCAAAGACTAACATCCTACAATAGGTAGGGTCAATTTAGGATTCAAACAAAACCCAGAACAATAAAACTCATAAAAATTACTCTCTTAACATCGCACCAAGTTGACTTGATAAAGTTCTTACAATTTTTTCAAACACAGGGTTAACCTCTTCATCAGCCAAAGTTCTGTCACTTGACTGAAATGCCAAAGCGTAAGTAAGACTCTTTTTCCCTTCTTGAATTTTATTCCCCTCAAAATGGTCATACAACTCTGCCTTCTTAAGCAATGACCCTCCTGCTTGATTGATTTTATCAATCACTTGACCTGCAGTAACTGCCTTGTCGACCAGTATGGAAATGTCNCTATAGATTTCCGGGAATCTCGGGAGGGGAGAAAATTGGGCCTGCTTGGGCAAAGCATGAACCAACCTATCAAAATCCAACTCAAAAACAACACAGTGCTTGGGTAATTCATATTGGCGAACAATTCTGGGCGACAGTTCACCTAAAAATCCACAATCTTGGCCATCTACTGTCAACCCAACGCTCCTGCTCTTTAACAGAAAAGACCTTTCCAATCCAGGCTGCTCAATCAACTTTAGCTTCAAACATCTAACTACAGAGTCCAAAGCCCCCTTCAAATCAAAGTAGTCGTAACTTTTTCCAGTTTGCTCCCAAATATTGTTTCCATGCACTCCTGAGACGAATGCGGAAACCACCATTCGCTCCTCCCGNTCGCCTTGTTTCCCACGTATAAAAACGTTACCAAACTCAAAAATCTCCACATGCTTTTGCCCCTTGCTAAAATTTCTTATTGCCGACTGGATCAATCCAGGTAGAAGGCTTGGGCGCATGACCCCCATGTCGGTACTAATTGGGTTATTCAACGATATCGCGTNTGCTTGGACCGTGGGAGAAAATGCTGATTGGAATTTTTTGGCCCCTGCCTCATCAATAAAACTATATGTAATGACCTCAGAAAAACCCATGCCACTTAAAAGGCTTTTAACACCACAAACCGCAGACTGTTTTTGGGTATACCGAACAGGGCTTATTCTCGCTGAAGGACTGGTCACCCTAACCTTATCAAACCCGTTTAAACGGACCACTTCCTCTATCAGATCAATCTCCCTAGTAAGAAAAGGGCGAGTACTAGGAATCTCCACATCGAAGGTTTCATCATCTATTGTAGAAACATTTAGCCCAAGACGAGACAAACAGTCCTCTATTCGGTCAGTGGAAAGGGAACTGCCTAGAACTTCATTTAAACGCGGAATCCTCAACAATACATTTCTGCCCGGCTGGGGGGTTGGA
>JGI26239J51126_1001456_pt1 | contig 10446 bp, 10 predicted proteins | sample SaaInlV_130m_DNA_3_FD_51126 | JGI IMG/M metagenome (IMG submission 51126)
AGAGAGTCGGCCGCACGTGAGCACGCCTGCTGCCGATCGCTTAAGACACCTATGTAGGGGCCGCGGTACGGCAATGACATTTTTGGGCACCCTTTCAAGCAAACTGGGGTTGCGCACGGTCGGAGGCGATGGCCCTTTTACGGGTCACCGCCTCGTTCCACATCCATCAGACAAGCGGTTCGATTAAGNGGTTTCTAGCCCTTGATGCCNTGTTTGTCGTAGGCAACACCCCAGCCCCACTGAAGTGCTCCAGCACCACGATACATGACACGTTCACGGAAGATATCCGAGACCCTGTCACCATCGCCNGCCAATAAGGCCTTGGTAGCNCACATTTCCGCNCACAACGGCAGTTTGCCTTCGGCAAGCCGGTTGGACCCGTACTTGCGATGCTCCTCGGCAGAGTTGTTCTGCTCTGGACCACCGGCACAGAAAGTGCACTTNTCCATCTTGCCTCTTGAACCNAATGCGCCAGTTTCTGGAAACTGCGGCGCACCGAANGGACACGCGTAGAAACAATAGCCGCAACCAATGCAAATGTCCTTGTCGTGCAGAACTACACCGTCGTTAGTGGTATAGAAACAATCAACGGGACACACGGTAGCNCAAGGAGCGTCAGAACAGTGCATACATGCCACCGAGATCGAACGTTCGCCANGATCACCATCATTGATGGTAACNACCCGACGACGGTTCACACCCCAGGGTATGTCATTCTCGTTCTTACACGCGGTGACACAGCCGTTGCATTCNATGCAGCGTTCGGCNTCACAAAGGAACTTCATTCTAGCCATGAGTTATATCCTCCTTTTAAGCAACGCTTATGCTGCACAGGGAACACTTNGTTTCCTGCATCTGGGTGACTGAGTCGTAACCGTAGGTCAACGCCGTGTTGGCCGCCTCACCAAGCACATATGGGTCGGCGCCCTCCGGGTATTTACTACGAAGATCCTTACCCTCCATATGTCCAGCGAAATGGAATGGCAAAAAGACAACGCCGGGTGACACTCTTCGGGTTACCTGCGCCTTCACCTTAAGCTTGGCACCTTCGGCCCCTTCGACCCAGATCATCTGGCCATCACGTATGCCGTGATCGTTGGCGTCGACTGGATGGATCTCTGCAAACATATCCTGCTGCAGTTCAGCGAGCCACGGATTCGAGCGGGATTCATCGCCGCCCCCTTCATATTCCACCAAGCGCCCGCTCGTTAGAATCAACGGGTACTCCTTGGAATGATCCGTCTTCTGGATAGATGCATACCGGGTCGGCAAGCGGTAACGCCGCTTTTTGTCCTCGTAAGTCGGATACTTCTCGACCAGATCACGCCGGTTGGTATACAGCGGTTCTCTATGGACTGGCACGGGGTCTGGGAAAGTCCACACGACCGATCGGGCCTTGGCGTTGCCAAAAGGCGCGCAACCATGCTTGATCGCGACCCGTTGGATACCGCCGGACAGATCAGTCTTCCAGTTCCTGCCCTCAGCTGCCCCTTTCTCGTCGTCAGTGAGATCCTCCCACCAACCAAGCTGCTTGAGCAGTTTGTGGTCGAACTGCGGATAGCCGTCCTTGATCTCCGANCCCACCGGGTAGGAGCCGTTGGCCAGCAGGCTTTCGCCGTTGCGCTCCACCCCAAANCGGGCGCGGAANCACAGGCCGCCGTCTGCGACTGGCTTGCTNGGATCNTACAGGTTTGGCGTTCCCGGATGCCCCATCTCGGGGGTACCCCAGCACGGCCACGGCAACCCATAGTACTCNCCATCACACGGGCCGCCTTCAGCCTTGAGCGAAGTGATGTTGAAGGTGCCCCAGTGGGCTTGTTGCTTCTTCATCCGCTCTGGGCTCTGCCCCGTGTAGCCGATCGTCCACATACCGCGATTAAACTCACGGGTAATATCTTCGATCAGTGGCTCGTCATTCTCAACTTTGATGTGCTTGGTGAACTCAGGGCCAAACTCGAGTTTGCTAGCCAGTTTGTACATGATGGTGTGATCAGGCAATGACTCAAACATCGGCTCTATCACTTTGTCGCGCCACTGCAAGGAGCGGTTAGACGCCGTCACTGAGCCATAAGTTTCAAACTGAGTTGATGCCGGCAGCAAGTAAACGCCATCCGTCCGATCATGCATGACAGCGCTTGCTGTCGGATAGGGATCGATTATTACCAGTAGGTCCAGCTTTTCCATCGCCTTTTTCATCTCAAGGCCACGGGTCTGGCTATTGGGCGCATGCCCCCAGAACACCATCGCCCTAAGGTTGTCGCGCTGGCCGATATTCGCTTTATCTTCCAGCACGCCATCAATCCAGCGTGAGACCGGTATCCCTTTGTAATTCATCGGCGAGACCGGTTTGCCTTTGTCGCCTTCTACTTCGGTAGGATCGAATCGGGCTTTGACCCACTCATAATCCAGATCCCAGACACGTGACCAATGCTTCCACGAGCCCGCGGACAGGCCATAGTACCCAGGCAGCGAGTGCGACAGGATGCAGAAGTCGGTAGCGCCCTGGACGTTATCGTGACCGCGGAAGATGTTGGTGCCGCCGCCAGATTTACCCATGTTACCCAGGGCCAACTGGAAGTTACAGTAGGCACGGGTGTTGTTGTTGCCAATGGTGTGCTGAGTACCACCCATGCACCAAATGAAGGTGCCCGGTCGGTTATCTGCCATGATCTTGGCAGCCTGGTAGACCAACTCTTCACGCACGCCAGTCACATCATGAGTGACGTCGGGCGTCCAGTTGGCAACCTCCTTCTTGATATCGTCCATCCCCCAGACCCGCTGGTGAATGAACTCTTTATCTTCCCAACCGTTCTCGAAGATGTGCCACATAATGCCCCAGATAATGGCGACATCTGTTCCCGGGCGTATCTTCAGATGCAGGTCTGCATGGGCTGCAGTGCGCGTGAAGCGCGGATCAATCACGATCAGGGGCGCATTGTTGCGCTCCTTGGCACGCATCAGGTGAATCAGGGAAACCGGGTGTGCCTCAGCCGGGTTACCACCGATCACCAGCATCGCCTGGCTATTGTGAATATCGTTGTACGAGTTGGTCATCGCACCGTAGCCCCAGGTGTTCGCAACACCAGCGACCGTGGTTGAGTGACAGATTCGCGCCTGGTGGTCACCGTTGTTCGAGCCCCAAAGAGCATAGAACTTGCGGAACATGTACGACTGCTCGTTATTAAACTTGGCAGATCCCAGCCAGTACACCGAGTCCGGTCCGGACTGCTGTCGGATCTGGAGCATCTGATCGCCGATCTCGTTAATCGCCTCGTCCCAGCTCACTCGCACCCATTTTCCGCCGACCAGCTTGGTCGGGTATTTCAGGCGGCGCTCACCATGGCCATGTTCGCGGACCGATGCCCCTTTAGCGCAATGCGCGCCCAGATTAAATGGGTGATCGAAAGCCGGCTCCTGGCCGACCCAAACCCCGTTATTCACTTCGGCGTTGATACCGCAGCCTACGGAACAGTGAGTACAAACCGTGCGAATCGTCTGGGTGCCGTCGCCCCCAGAAGGAATAGCGGCCTGCGCCTTTCGCATCATTGTTGGCGACAGCGCCGCGGCGGCTGCGGCGCCGCCTAAGGTAATTCCCGAACGCTTAAGAAAGGTCCGCCGGTCTATCGCACTGCCGGCGCTATCCTTTTTCTGCGTTGGTGCTGGCTCAGTCGCAGTTCTAATCAGTTTCATTTGGATTCCTCCGTCATCCCGGGCCTGCCCGGGAAAGGGTGGTTAGGACAATCTGACAGCCTTACAGCCGGGTCGTCTTGTAATAGTCCTTAATATGGCCAGACTCACGGTAACCCGTGCCTGCCGACGCTTCGGCTGGGCCTTGAGTTTCGTATGCAGCCGAGCCTGTACTGGCAGCCAGCGCCGCAGCACCGCCTGCGCTCGCCGCGCCCTTGAGGAATGCGCGCCTAGTGGTGACGCTTTGCTCCTTTGGAAGTTGTTTCTTAATCTTATTCATACTTGTGGTTTCCTTGCTGTGGAAGAGTTATAAGGTTCCAGCAACATCAAGCTAGACTTCCATCGCAAAATACTGCTTTTCAAGTGCGATGAAGGTTTTGCCAAATTCACCGACTACCCGGTAGAAGCCGCTGTCGCGTGCTTTAACCAGATCGTCGAAGAATTCTGTCATCCACGAACCGACATGCTGCGTAAAGAAGGTCTTTTGCGTTTCGTGGGAATAATCTGTCGGGGCGCCCGCCATCAGGCCCATAACTTCACATAATGCGCCGGCGTGGTCTTCGGGCTCATGAGTTTCTTCTGTCGTCTCAAGGCCCAGGCGAGCCAGGTCCTGGCGTAAATCGGCCAGCGGTTTTTCCTGTAAAAATCCAGTCAGGTAAACCGAGCCATAAGGAAGAAGTTCGCCGCGACCCAGACCAATGAACAGCGCGTTATATTCATGCGCCAATGCCTGCAGATCAGCGTTTGCTATTTCGGTCTGGAGTTGCTGCCATGGCAGCGTGGTATCACCCGCATCTATCGTGGTGAGGAAATTGCGTACATCTTGCGTGCATGGGGCGCCGAGCAAAGCCCCGAGCAGGGTATAAACGCCTGCGCGCGCCTGTTCTTCCTGAGTAACCTCTGGAAAACGTGGTGCTGTTGCGTCGCTTGTTGCCAACTCCTCTCCTTTGCATGGCTCATGCATGCGCTAGACCCCAATTTATAAATTAAACTTTCTGTAGGGGTAACTTATCCAATAATGCACCTTTCTGGGACTATTAACAACCCAGGCAACTAGTCCCGCCCCCCCTTGACTAAATGCAAATAAGAGCTATGCACTCTAACTGGTTAATTTTATTATTTTTTTACCCACAAAGCTCCCAGATGACTAATGACTGATGACTGATGACTGATGACTGATGACTAGAACATACCCTTGATCCGGCAATCCTCGCACAACTTAAGCCGGCGCAGTCCTTCTCCTGCAAACATACGATGTCCGGACAGTTTTTCCTCCATCTTGCGAATCATGCTCAGGGTTGTAAAAGGTTTCTTGCAGTCCAGGCATTCAAAAGGGGCTTCTTCGTTAAGCACCCGACGTTCCATTCGTGCGTTGGAATCAGTTAACAACCGAGGTATCAGCTCTATAGCCTGTTCCGGGCACGCCTGCGCGCAAAGGCTACACTGAACACAATTCCACTCGATAAACGATAGACAAGGCCTGTCCTTGTTATCCAGGATGGCGCCAGTGGGGCACACGGCGACGCAACCCATACACATAGTACATTTTTCATCATCTACTTGAATCTCACCAAATGGCGAGCCGCTCGGCATAGCAATCTCGGTAGGCAGGTCAGCCGCCTGTCCAATCAGGTGATCAATAGCGGCTCGCAACACGGCACGTTTTTCATCCATGCCGCCAAAGGTTGCGTATTTTGCGTTGGGTAATGCTTCGGTAGCGATATCGGATAGTCTTCCTATCAGTTTCTGGCTAATCACCAAATCAACCAACGACTCATTCCAGCCAAGACCAAAAAGAAATGCGTTCACCTGACCTATTTGATCGGTGATCGACGAGACAACACTCACTGGGGTCTTAGCTGTAGTCATCACCGTGACCGAACTGGCACCATATGCTATAGCAGACAACCAGATCTCTGGACCGGTACTACCCGCTTCCTCGATCTTCCAGGGGATCACATGGTCGGGCAACTGGGCCACGCTGGCTGCCACTTCTGGCCCACCTTTTGCACCATCAAAAAAAAGTAGCTCCGGGCCTATTCCAGTTTCTTGACGGTAAGTGGTGATGGCGCGACGGATACTGTCAAGCGTATCTGTACGGCCCGGGTAAGCATAAGCCAGCGCCCCAGTAGGACAAGCCGCAGCGCACGAACCCATGCCATGACATAGATGTGGCGCGACCTCGATCTTCTCACCATTGGTGACAATGGCATCTGCAGGGCAAACCTCAAGACAGCGCCGGCAACCGGTAATACCCCGTGAGCCGTGAGCACAAATATCCGGGTCGTATAACACGTACCGGGGCTTTTCAAACTGGCCTGTAAGTTCCGCGATTTCCTGGCAAGCCTGATCGAGGGCCTCGTTGTCGCCCCGCGGCGCGAAATACCCAGGCGGCAAAATCTCGTTTGCCAACATTGGCTCGCGGGAAAGATCCAGAACGACATCTAGATATCCGCCAGACAAATCCAGCGCTTTTGCAAGATCCACCTCGCCATCGTCCCGCGCCACGACAATGCTAAACTTCCCTAAAAATCCGGTAACAGTTTTGGGCTGACCATAAATGATGGGTACCGACCTTCCGGCAACTTCGCGTGTTTCGGTGTCGCCCGATTCACCGCCCTGGGTTGCAAGAATTAAACAGCCCGGAACATCGGGCAGCTCCTCGGCTACAGCCAGTGCAGAGGGTAGCGGACCTACCAGAGCGACAATACCGCTGGAGTTATAAGAAACCAGTGACGTCGGTGCAGCATCGCTCTGCAGTGCGATGGTGAGCGCGCGCAAGCGGGCTTTTTGTTGGGAAGACTCGCCAGGTAAATTAAATCCCAAAAAACTGCCAACCTGCTCTACAGAAATAACACTCATGAATTGTTCTCGTTGTTCTTGGGGTTCTCGTTGTCCTTGGAGTTCTTGGGGTTCTGGCTTGAATCATCATCGATTGGCTGGTCTACTAATGCCACTTTTTCATCGGTCTCGCTAACGCCAGGTTGCGTACGCCCTGACTCAACATCACTGGGATGTTCGACTAAATCACTATCTGTGGCATCCGCGTCATAAGCCTCCTCATCGCTTGGCGGGCCCTCATCAGCTTCATCTTTCTCGGCGATCGCTGTTATTGAATCATCGGAATCTTCATTTTTCCGGGCCAAAGCCTCTTTGGCTTTGCGCTCGAGCATCTCTTCACGATGCCGCATATCGGCGGTAATGATGTCGCCTAAAGGTTTAAAGATGGTGAAATCTTCATCGTAGTCATCTAAGCCATCGCGGATATTAAACCCGGCGCCATGAAACAGTTGGCGCAGCGCAACCTTGCGTAGTTTTTCGCTTACCTCGGGTGAAAGAAAGCCGCTGTAGCTATCGTCTTCGCCCAAAGTCTCTAATGGCGGCATATCATCGTCCGTCAACGCGGGCGCTTCCTCTTCTTCGGAAACGACCGGCAGCTCATCCTCTTGCCCAGCACCTTCGCTGATAGTCAGCTGGTCCGTCTCCTCTTGCTGTAAGGCCTTGCGCCGTGACCAGCGGCTAAGAAAATCACTGCGGGGCTCACTCATACTCTTCTATACCCTTGTATCGCCATGCTCAGNGCCCTACCGGATCGCGTAACGGTTTCCAGCTTTCATCTGCCCATTTCTGTCTGGTTCGCTTTTTCCTTTGCTCGGGCTGATAGTTTTCGAGCACCCAGGCCTCGACCCATTCATAGACGGGAGGTGGAATCGGCAGATCAAACACCGGCGTATCTACCTCAATATACGAGGCCATCTCATCGTAGCTTAGGGTTACCAGCAACGGGTGTAGTTCATCATCTTCTTCTTGCTCGCACACCACAAAAACACTCGGATGATTCCCGGACAGGTTAGCGTAGTAACTCTCGGCCTCATCGGCAAAGAGTTCGATACTGTAGCCCGCGTAAAGAAATTGCTCGGCCTGGTCACTTTGATAGATACTGGAACGCACGACCTCAGCTTCACTTTTCGCAACAGGAATCACACCAATAGCTGACCAACTCTCAGTCATCCAGGCCTTGTCCGGATAAAACTTACGCTCGATGATTATCGAAACTGGATATCGCGCTTCCATTGAAAGATGGGGCTTGCCTGTTACGTCACAACCGTTCACTATAACCGCCCACGCCGCGCTAACTCAATATACCTGTCGTAAAACCATGACCACTACAAGGAAAAATACAGACGCCAACTATCGCCCTGTCATGTCTGACGAGGGACTTGATCCCACGCATCCGGTAAGCGCCCGTGATGAATTCGGCAACTCGCGGGATCTCAACATTGCGGGGGAATTCCCACTGACGATAAAAGTCGATAACGCTGAAGTCGTCACGCTGATGACCTTGGGGACTTACCCGGAGAAACTCACCCTAGGCTATCTACGCAACCAGAGATTGCTTGAAGATATCAACGAGGTGGCGCAAGTAAAAGTGGATTGGGAGCGCGAAACGGTACACGTTTCGACCACACACGGTGAGGGGATTGTCGATCTGCATGAAAAAATCTCCAAACGGATCGTGACCAGCGGCTGCGGGCAAGGTACCATTTTCAGTTGCACCCTGGACAAACTGTATGACACACGCCTGCCGCGGGTACAAATTCGCCAATCAACGATCTACGCTCTACTAAAGGCGATCAACAGTTATAACGAGATCTACCGTGCCGCCGGAGCGGTGCATGGCTGCGCGCTGTGTGATGGCGACCAGATTCTGCACTTCGTCGAGGATGTAGGGCGACACAATGCGACCGACACGATCGCAGGAGAAATGTGGCTTGAAGGCATATCTGGAAACGACAAGTTTTTTTACACTACTGGCAGACTGACATCCGAGATCGTGATGAAAGCTGCTCATATGGGCATCCCAGTGCTGATATCCCGGTCAGGCATCACTTACATGGGTTTAGAGCTCGCGCAGGACCTGGGAGTTACGATGATTGCCCGGGCAAAAGGAAAACACTTTTTGGTCTATAACGGCGAGGACACCGTCCTATTCGACCAGAAGCCCAAGCAAAAGATGCCCGTCGAAAACCCCAGTAACACCTGAACTGTTCAGGCCGGTACCGCCTGGTACCATCCGGCCGAATCGACCAAAGACACCTCGACCCCATACAGTTCCGATAGGTTCTCCCCGGTGAGCACTTCTTGCTTGGGGCCGTCAGCCCACACCCTACCTTTGTTAAGCAGAACTACCCTGGAGATTTCCGGCGGTATTTCATGAATATGGTGCGTTACTAAAATCAAGGTATGGCCTGACGCAATCAACTGGCGCATCAGCTGTAGGTACTGAAAAGTCGCTGCAAGATCAAGGCCGCTGGTTGGCTCGTCGAGCACCAGATTAGGCGGATCATTCGCTAAAGCCCGCGCCATCAACAAACGCCGCTGTTGGCCGGTAGACAGGGAGCCAAATGCGCGCCGAGCAAGGTCTTCGATACCAAGCCTGCCGAAAATTTCTTTGGCCCGTAAACGCTGTTCGGGTTCCACTTGCTGATGGCCCCAAACCCCAACGCTGCTGAAAAACCCCGATAACACGACCTCCTCGCCACAAACCGTCGGCGAATACTGTTCGTGCAAGTCATTGGAGATAATCCCCAGTTGCTTGCGTAGCGACCAGATATCCCCACGCTCTTGCCCCAGGATACGAACCACCGGAAACTCACGCCACAGAGGATATAACTCTCGGGTCAAAAGCTTAAGAAGGGTCGTCTTCCCGGCCCCATTTGGCCCAAGGATAGCGGTGCTTTCGTTTTGGGCTAACGTCAAATTGAAATCATCAAACACCCGGGTATTACCCCGGTAAACCGTAGCAGCTGTGATCTCGATAAGGGGGGTGGACCCACCGCTCACACGCCCGGCGACGTCTGGCACGAGACTCGGCTCAAGCAAGTTTGATATCGTCTTCGATGGTGACATCCAGGTCGGTACCCGAGACCTGAAGTCGGGCTGACGCCTTCAGGGTTTCTACGCCCTCAAGGGATCCTTGGGCAATGCCGTCTCGGATCGCTTTTTCGATCTCTCTTTGAGATTGTATTCCAACCTTCTTTAAAAATTTTCGTAGTTGAATATTAAATACTTCTTCGTCCACTAGCTTCTCCTTAATCAGTTATGAACTCACCGCCTGAAAGCGGTGTTTGCGGGTAGCGCTAGTGTATATGAAAGCGATTTCGTTTCACTTGGAAAAAATATACAGCCACGCTGTATTGATTAACCACCGGGCATCCTGCAATCCAACGCGTTAACGACCCAACAGCTTCACATCCTTTGATCAATCAGACATCGCAACACAACCCGTTCGCAAAACTACGCACTGACGCCCCCAACGGATTCGAGTATTTCTTGGAGTTCGCGATTGCGGTTTTGATCCTCGAACGGCTGGCTGTCGGCAAATTTCTGGATGGATACGTTCGATAGTCGAATCGCACTTTTAAGGGCCTGCGTTGCTTGATCGCCCTTATCCTGGTGGCCAAATATTGCAGCAGTATAAAAAAGGCTGTCACGGCTCCCGANGCGCATTTTCTTAAAACTTTGCAGCGCNCCGTCGTAGTCTTCAAGCCAGAATNTGCATTTACCATCCTTTTCCAATAAATCATCNGGGCAGAACGGGTTGATCCGCATTGCCCAGGTGACTTTTTCGAGACCTTTGGCTGGATTTCCAAGAAAAACTTGCATTTCGGCATTCTTGCCAAGAATATAAGAATCACTGGGACACAATTCTTCCGCCCGGTCATGATGGTGTTTGGCTAACTCAAAATCTCGCAGATG
>JGI26239J51126_1001468_pt1 | contig 10420 bp, 9 predicted proteins | sample SaaInlV_130m_DNA_3_FD_51126 | JGI IMG/M metagenome (IMG submission 51126)
AAAGAAAACCTTGAATTAAACAAATTCTAAATTAGCGTATGAGCTAATAAGCCACGAGGCAATTCCTCACGCTAATAAAGCTTAAGACATTGCTACCTTTTTTAACACATTGTTATTGATACATTAAGTTCGGGAGGTTTTGCCTCCGCAGGAAAATAAAATTAAACAAATTCCAAGTTAGCATACGAACTAATGAGCCATTTAGTACCTGCTTTTTTAAACTTAATTTGTATTCTAGCAGAGTCACCGTCCCCTTCAAAATTGAGTACCGTTCCAAAGCCGAATTTAGCGTGCTTAACCGTTACCCCAATTGAAAGTTGACCTTGCCCTTCGGGTTCAATGTCTTGATTAAAAATATCATCATCCTTGTAATTTTGTGCCGTTGCACCGAATTTTTGCTTGATGGAATTTAGGTATTCGCTAGGAATCTCGTCTAAGAACCGAGAAGGGTAGGCATACAAAGATTGGCCGTGTAGAAAACGTTTAATTGCAAAAGACAAGGTAAGTTTTTTCATGGCTCGTGTCATGCCTACGTAGCACAGTCTTCTTTCCTCATCCATCAAATGTGGTTCATCCTTGCTTTGCCTAGAAGGAAATAAATCCTCTTCCATGCCCGTTAAAAACACATAAGGAAATTCTAATCCTTTGGCAGAGTGAATGGTCATCAGCTGTACGTTTTGATGTTCGGGTGCACTGGTGTCTCCACTTGAGTCTAGAGAAGCCAAGGATATAAACCCCATTACTTCGTTCATTTCACTGTCTTGTTCGTGATTGTACTGTTTAGCGGCGGCGATTAATTCTTCAAGATTCTCCTTTTTACTACCAGCTTTGTCAGTTTTATCATTAGAATAATGATGAATTAGACCCGATTCTTTGATTAGAAGAGCGACTTTTTCACTAAGATCTAAGTGTTTGGCATCATCACTCATTTGTTCAATCAGTTGAATAAATCCACTCAGTGCATTGGATGCTCGAGTAGGCAGTGTGGGTACAATGGTGATTGCCGCTTGAAATAAACTTGTGTGATTATTAGTTGCGAATTCTCGTACTTTTTCAACGGTGGCATTGCCAATACCGCGCGTTGGAAAATTAACCACGCGCTCAAAAGCAACACTGTCTTCTGTATTTTCCATCAGGCGTAAATAACACAAAGCGTCTTTGATTTCCGATCGTTCAAAGAACCGAAGACCACCATAAATAATATAAGGAACGTTGTATTTAATAAGTCTTTCTTCGAAAGCTCTGGATTGTGCATTCGAGCGATAAAGGATAGCACACTCATTAGGGCTTGCACCTTCATCCAAGAGTTTTTGTATGGAGCTAACCACAAAATCAGCTTCGTCAGTTTCGGTGCGAGCTTCAAACACATCGATTGGATCGCCAGCGCCAGAATCTGTCCATAAGGACTTTCCTAAACGATTGGAATTGTTGGCAATCAATGCATTCGATGCACCCAAGATGTTGCCAGTAGATCGGTAATTTTGCTCCAAACGAATGGTTTGAATAGGATGAAAATCAATTTCAAGTTTTTGAATATTTTCAATTTTTGCACCACGCCATCCATAAATGGATTGATCGTCATCACCCACACAAAATACTTGATTATCATTGGTGGACAGTAGTTTTATCCATTGATACTGCACCGTATTAGTGTCTTGAAATTCGTCAACCAATACGTGTTTAAATCGATTTTGATAGTGTGATAAGAGCTCAACATTATTTTTTAACAACTCATAACTGCGCACTAAAAGCTCAGCAAAATCAATCAAATCATTTGCTTTGCAATGGTCTTCATAAATCTCAAAAACCTTAATACCTTGCTTGATAAAATAGTTGTATCCAGCGTCAATATCAGCCGGATGAATTCCTTCATCTTTTTGTTGATTAATAAACCATTGAATTTTTCTAACTGGAAATTTAGCTTCATCAATGTTGTTTTCTTTCATGAGGCGCTTGATGATGCGAAATTGGTCTTGCTGATCTAGGATTTGAAATTGTTGTGTTAAATTAGCTTGAACGTAATGCGTGCGCAACAGACGATGAGCCAAGCCGTGGAAAGTGCCCACCCACATACTCATGATTGGTCGCCTAAGCAGCATACTGAGACGTTCACGCATTTCTTTAGCGGCTTTATTGGTAAAAGTTACCGCCAATATTGCATCAATGTGAATGTTTTTTTGCGTGACTAAGTAAGCAATGCGATGGGTGAGAACTCTGGTTTTTCCACTGCCTGCACCTGCCAGTATTAAGGCATTTTTCTGGTCGTCTAAGGTAACCGATTGATGTTGTTTGTCGTTTAATCCTTCAATTATTTCAGATAAATTCATGGTTTTTCTTGATTGATGATTTCAAAATGGTTATAATATTACCTTTGTCTGATATCAAGTGATTTTGAACTTGATTCAAGAGTGTGAAATTATAAACATTATTATTGTAAATTTTAAGGAGTATCGGTAATGACTTACTATGAAGGCGTTAAGAAAATGGAAGAAATGGGCGTAAACGACAACTACATTCAAGGTTGGGTAGCTGGTTTTTTAAATAACCCTGAGCTTGAAGAGCAAAGAATTACTGACGAATGGGAATCAGGCTTTGAAGATGGTAAAGAGCACACAGATGCAAACTTTGCAAACTTCTGCTAACCGTACTCATTAAGAACCATTTAAAAAGCCCCGTTTACGGGGCTTTTTAATGCGCTAATCATTATGCAAAACAACTGGAAACACAACTCAAGAAACACTTTAAAGGGGGCGAGTAGTTGCAATGATTTTTTTCAAATCAATCAATTTGAAGATCAACATTTTCCAATCAAAATCCCATTAGAATTTGCCAATCTGATTGATAAAAATAATCCAGAAGACCCTTTACTAAAGCAAGTCATTAACTCCCAAGCAAGGCTTGGGAGTTCTGAATTTTTCTTGTCACCATTGGATGATGAGAGTAATGCGCCAGTTGAGGGTTTGATTCACAAATATCCTAATCGAGTTTTGTTGATTGCTTCTCGCGTATGCACCATTCACTGTCAGTATTGTTTTCGTCAAAATTTCAATTATGCCGAACACGATGCGCTGAGTAACTGGTTGGCGATTGAAGATTACATTCGCGCTCATACACAAATTAATGAAGTTATTCTCAGTGGTGGAGACCCGCTGAGTTTGAGCGATGAAAAACTACAAGCATTAATTCAGAAAATTGAACGCATTCCACACATTAGAACTTTGCGCATTCATTCGCGCAGTGCGGTGGTAACGCCGAGTAGAGTTACCGACCAACTAGCCCAAATACTGAACCAGACAAGTCTGAATGTAGTGGTGGTTTTACATTCAAATCATGCGAACGAACTGTCCAGTGAGTTTGTAAAAAATATTGGTAAATTAAGCCAAATTACCTTACTCAATCAATCCGTTTTGTTAAAAGGCGTTAATGATTCGGCTCAGGCACTAAGCGATCTTTCACTACAGTTGTTTGATGCAGGCGTACTGCCGTATTATTTACATTTACTTGATAAAGTCAGTGGCGCAGAGCATTTTTTAGTTGGGGATCAATGTGCAAAAGAATTACATCAACAACTTAAGGAAAGCCTAAGTGGTTATTTAGTGCCTAGATTAGTACGCGATGAAAATGGAGAATTTAAGGCTTGGATAGGATAGTTTTCTCTAGGGTTTGGATGTCAATCTCACCCATGTGAAAATCAACCAATTCACCCTTTGGATTATAGATATAAGTAGTTGGCATTCCTATAATCTCACCAAAATTACTGAACTGAGGGCCGTTTTTATCATCAAACAAGACAATGGGGTAGTTAACCATAAAGGTGTCAGTAAATTCAGAGATCGCAGTCTTATCAGCTTGTTCGTAATCCAAACCCAGTATTTGAACTTTATCGGCATGATTGTCGTAAAACTCAACAAAGGCAGGAATCTCTTTTAAGCAAGGTGGACACCAAGTGGCCCAAAAATTAACCACTAAATATTTTCCTTTAGTGGATTCATCAGTATGAACATTGCCTTTAGTGTCGGTTAGTGAGAATTTCGTTACTTTTTGTGATTTTTGTTGCTGCCAAAGGGAGCTTGCAGAGTCGACAATTTCACTAACGGTAATTGCTTGTACGGCGCTTAACGGCAAAAAAAGACAGAGTATAATAAGAATTTTTTTCATAAGGTTCATCAGTATGTCANCGGTAATTTTTTACAATCCAAAGTGCTCAAAGTGCAGAACAACTCTATCCATTTTAGAAGAAAAAGGTGTGGATTTTGAAGTAATTAAATATCTAGAAAANACCCCGAGNGTGGATGAGTTAAAAGNTTTACTGAACCAACTNAACATGGNTGCCAGATCTTTAATGCGCACATTTGAAGCGCCTTATAAAGAGAACAACTTAGACGATGAATCACTAAGTGAAGATGATTTAATTCAGGCAATGATTGATAATCCAATTTTGATTGAGCGTCCGATTGTCAAAACTGACAAGGGCATTGTGATTGCTCGACCGCCTGAAAATGTGTTGGGTATTATTTAGTCAACCAATAAGGTTGATAAATAACCCTCTCGTCCTTCGATATTGGAATAATAAACATCATCCAGGCCATCAACCACTGAGTCTTTAACCTCCTTAACGGCTAAGACGGCTTTGCTCCAAGCAGATAGACGGGCAAATTCAGCCAACGACAGTGCGTTGTCGGTAAATTCATTAATCCACGCTAAACGCATGAACAATGGCGAAAATGCGGCATCAATTAATGCAAAATTATTACCATTAAAAAACGGATCATCGCCTTTTACAGATTCAACACGTGACAGCTTTTTAAATAAAGAATCTTTGGCTTCGCTGAATTTGTCTTTATCGCCGGTTACAATGTTAAATAAGTCATCAAACATACTTGATGAAAACTGAATCCATGCACGGTTTTTCGCTTTTTGGATAGCGTCTTTTGGGTGTAAGTCAGTATCACTGATGTCATTGGCAAATTCACTAATGACACTGGATTCAAAAATAATTTCATCATTTGCCTTTAGTAGGGGGACTTGCCCGGTTGGTGAAATGGCTTTAAACCAGTCGGGCGGATCCATTGGGTTGATGTAGGTTATGTCGTAATCGATGTTTTGTTTTTTTAAGATGATGATGGCACGCTGTACAAACGGGCAAAGTTTAAAGCTGATGAGTTCTAATTTCATGTTTACTCCCTATGGTATGGATGGTTATTTAATAATGAATGAGCACGGTAAATTTGTTCTACGGCTAATAGTCTAGCCATTGAATGTGGCAAGGTCAAGTTTGACAAACCCCAAAGTTGATGAGCGTGTTGTTTGCAGTCGTCACTTAGGCCGTCCGCACCGCCAATGAGCAGTGCCACGTTATCGCCATTTTGTTGCCAATTTTCCATGGCTTTGGCAATGGCTTTGGTGTTGTTCTGTTTGCCTTTTTCATCAAAAGCAATCACTAAATTTGACCCTTGAGAAGCTTTTATTAGCAGCTCACCTTCGAGTGCTTTGATCTGTTCAATGTTTTTGCCTTTGCGTTTTTGCGCCTCAAGTGTGATTAATTCAAAATTAAGGGAAGTGGGCAGTTGTTTTTGATAGTGATTGATGCCGGTTTGTATCCAATCGGGCATTTTTTTACCAACTGCAATCAGCTTGATTTTCACACTGATTATTCCCCAGCGCCTTCAGCACCTGACCATAGTTTTTCTAACTTGTAGAATTCCCGAGTTTTTTCAGTCATGACATGCACCACGACTTCAGCCAAGTCGACCAAAACCCAGTGCCCGGTTTCTGTGCCCTCAATGCCTACTACTTTCATGCCTAAGCGTTTGGCTTCAATCTTGATATTATTGGCAATACCGCGTACGTGCTGAACTGATCGTCCGGTAGTAATGATAATGGCTTCAATGTCAGCACTTTGGGCAAGTACTTTTAAAGTGATGATGTCTTCACCTTTAAGATCTTCAATGGTGTCAACGACAACTTTTATTTGTTTTTCAAGTTTCATATTTGGTCAATGTAATTAATGATGGAATTTGGCAATAAGCCGGATAAGCTTTGTTTATTGACTATTTTACCACTCAAGGTGGTATTGAAAAGAATACTGCGAATATCACTGGAAGAAATATTAAGTAACCCAGTATCAGCAAAATACAACAACCCTGAATCTTGCTTATAAAGATCAGTCATTTTTTGGGCTTGAGTAAAAGACTGTGTAAGGTTGTCGTCTGGGTGATAATCCGGCCGTGCAATCACCACCAAATGAACGTAATGGTAAAATTTTTGCCAATCCTTCCATGTGTGTAAATTAATAAAGCCATCCATGCCAACGATCAAACAAACGGGTATTGCGGGGTGTTCTGTTTTAATTTCCATTAAAGAATCAATGGTGTAGGATCCACCAGTACGCTCAATCTCTCGAGTGTCTATTGATAACTCATTAAATTCTTGTACGCTAAGTTGCAGCATTTTAAGTCGCTGATTTTTTGAAAAAGTTAACCCATCTTTGTGCACGGGTTCAGCGCAAGGCATTAAAAATAAATCAGATAAATTCAGTTGTTTTTAAGTTTTGAAGCACTTTTTAAATGCCCAAAGTGAACGGGATCAAACGATCCACCAAAAAAACCAATCATAGCATGCGTTGTATTTCTTCTAGGGTGAGTGCCTCAGTAGGGTAGGTAACTAGGCCTTGAGACATGCCATCAACGTATTTAACAAAACTCTCTTCGTTATCTAATAAAAGATAAGCGTTGCCTATTTTTTGTTCACCCATGGTTGTATTAATCTTACAACCGTAGTCATGTCCGCAATGCATCATAGTGCTATCATTAACTCGCTTAAGCTTTTGCATAGAATGATATAGCTCGCGTACATTGCCCCCTGGCAAGCTACAATGGCCTGCACCATATACAAACAAAGTGTCTCCGACAATAATGTGCCCCTCTAGTAAAAAGCAAATACCGCCAGCACTATGCCCAGGGGTGTTGATAATTTTGGCCGCTGTTTTTCCAATAAAAATAGTTTCCCCATCTTCAACCGTATCCGGCAAGGTTTCAATCTGAAAATAAGGCATTTCATGAATGCCAGCAGTAACTTTTGCACCCGTCATTTCTACCAATTCATCCACCGCATTAGTGTGGTCAAAGTGCCAGTGGGTTAGCCAAATGTCAGTGAGTGTATAGCCTTTATCCTCAATCCTTTTAACAAATAGCTGTGGATCCCAGGCAGGATCAATAATAGCGCAAGTCTTGCTGTCATGATCAAAGATGAAATGAATAGAGTCTTCTAGCGCACCAATATGATAGAGAATTTCTAGAGTAAAGGTTTTTTCTTTGAAAGTTTTTTCCAGCATAGGTTTTTATCATTGATGTTGTACAAACATTTTACCAAACTACTCTTGACTAATTGATCTTAGAGACTATAATTTACATCTTTTGCTTACGTCCAGTTTTTGGGGTAGCGTTGGGGTAGTATTGGGGCTATAGCTCAGCTGGGAGAGCACGACACTGGCAGTGTCGGGGTCAGCGGTTCGATCCCGCTTAGCTCCACCAAAAGCAAAGAAATGTTATGTCGCCTTCGTCTATCGGTTAGGACCCCAGGTTTTCATCCTGGTAAGAGGAGTTCGATTCTCCTAGGCGATACCATATTTAGAAATAGCTTAGTTTAAAACTAAGCTATTTTTTTTGCCTATAAAAAAAATTACACTTAAATTAAGTAGGTTTTTAATTAAAATAACCATTGTCCCGTTCGTCTAGCTGGCCCAGGACTCCAGGATTTCATCCTGGCAACAGGAGTTCGAATCTCTTACGGGACGCCAACTTTAAAACAACCCTTAATGCGGCTAGGATTGTTGATACAAAAGCATTCTTAATTTTATCACTGGTACAGAACTGTGGTACAATTATGCGAATGGCAACACCTTGGAAACACCCCGATTCTGGCATCTATTATTTTAGACGTGCTATCCCTAATGAGCTTCGCAAGAAGATAGGCAAGACAGTAATAAAAGAGTCGTTAGGGACGAGAGAGCCTAACGAGGCTAGACGATTATTTTTAGATAAACAGACTGAGTGTGAAAACTTATTTGAATCAGCACGTAATGGATTTGTTATAACCCAAAAGAAAGCCACAGAGTTAGCTGGTATATGGCTCAGAAGAAAGCTTAATGAAGATGAATCTCAAAGAGACTTAGATAATCCAGAATTAATTTTTGATACAAATTCAGATACAAAAGATTTACACAGTTATTACGACCATCATATTGAAGAAATGCAGGAAGCCCGAGAAGGCGGCAATGCTTATCGTGTTGTTAAAGACGAGATAAATGATATTGCCTATAGTGAAAACGTTCCTGTAATCAACAGTATTAAAGGATTTGATGTGTTGGTAGAGGAATTATTCTGGGCAAAAATTAGATACTACCAAACGATTAACAAGAGGTCTGATGGAGACTGGTCAACAGATGTTGAAGAGATGCTTAAAAAGTATCCTGTTGCTACAAACAAAAGCCAAGTTAAAGCTGAAGGCATAACACTTCAAGAGTTATTTAAGAAATTCAAAGCTGAAAGGCAACCACCAGAAAAAACAGCCGATGAATATCAAAAAGTTATTGCTAGATTTATCGAGGTTAATGGAAGTGTTTCAGCAGAGTGTATAACTGGCTCGATGGTTAGAGAATTTAAAGATGCTTTATTAAAAAACCCGTCTGTATTGACACATAAGCAAAGAGCGTTATCGCTGCCAGAACTTATTAAATCAGTAGGTAGTAATTATTCTGGAAGAAGGTTGTCAGATGGTTCTATTAATAAGCATATTACAATGGTTTCAACAGTACTCAAATGGGCGGGCAACAATAGTTACTTTGATGATAATTGGAATAACCCAGCTCAAGGTAAGCTTGTTAAACGTAAGGGCTCTAAGAAAGAAATAAAGCCATTTACCAATCAAGAACTTGAGAAGATATTTTCAAGTGACGCTTATGTTAGTGGTGTAGTAACTAAGGGTGGTGCAGGTAAAGCAGCTTATTGGCTGCCTGTGATTTCCTTGTACACGGGTATGCGTTTAGAGGAAGCTGGACAGTTGTTGGTTTCAGACATCAAGCAAGAAGATGGAGTTTGGTATTTTGATATTAATGAATCTGAAAGTAAAAGATTAAAAAATAAATCATCTACTCGAATAGTGCCAGTCCATAAACGATTGATTGACTTTGGGTTAATTGATTATGTGGACAGCATAAAAGATGTGAGGCTGTTTCCATTGCTTAAAGCAGATAAGTACGGAAGCTTGACTCAAAATTGGTCAAAGTGGTTTGGTAGATTGCTAACCAAGCTCAACATAAAAGACAGCTCAAAGGTGTACCATTCGTTTAGGCACGGGATGAAGGATGCTTTAAGAAACGCTGGTGTTGATGAAGCTATCAGTGATGCAATTACTGGACATACAAATTCCAGTGTAGGCAGAACATACGGCTCTGGGTACAATCTAGCCACACTTAACAAGGCGATTCAAAAAGTTAACTATGATGTTGATGCATTTAAAATGCATTGGTAATTTTGAAAAAGATTAATCTTAATTTTTTCCCAGTTTCATTACTATCAGAGTCACATAAGGTACTGGGCGATGAGTTTTTAAAGTTAACCGATCGTATTCAAACAGGGTACGTAAAAGTATTCTGGAATCACTGCGGCATTATTAAAAAGAATCGACATAAGAAGCGTAAAGATAGTTTCGCTATGGGGCGTAAGGAAGTCGAAAGCAACTTTACAGAAGCCAAGGATTTTGTAGCTATTAATGACAATGGATATTACCTAGTACCATTTACAACCAGGCACGGAGTGTCTGAAAATAGATACAAGGTTCGTAGAAAATATGAAGATGGTTCGATATATTGTAAGCCAACAGACTGGCTAGTGAGAACTGTAGCAGCAGCTAACGGGCGATATGTTAATGGTTTTAAGTTGTCACCTAAGATAAATTCATTAATGAGTGGTTGGCACGTTGAACCAAAAGTTGTAGATGATAAGCCGCTTGGGTTTGTTAATAGTGATGGCGAGTCAATAATTGATGTGGTCAATCAAAATGGTGGTGCAATATTTCGAGATAAGAGTAAGACTCCCAAGAGTATTAACATCAATACAGATATTAGAATAAATAAACAGTTGCTATTCCAGCATAAGAAACTACTTCAGACATTACTTAAATATTTAAAAGATGGTGATATTGAGATGGTAGTTCAAGGTACTAGTGAATGGGATATCGTTAGGGAGATGTTAATAACCAATGAAAGTATTAACTCTATAAAAAATCGCACCGAGCTCCTTGGAGATTTAGGAGGGGAGAAAGTAAATGTTAATACAATAACATCACTCCAATCTCTTTTATATAAAGACATTAAGACTGAAGGGGTTGAGCAAAGAATAGTTGAGATTGATAGATTAAT
>JGI26239J51126_1001497_pt1 | contig 10257 bp, 20 predicted proteins | sample SaaInlV_130m_DNA_3_FD_51126 | JGI IMG/M metagenome (IMG submission 51126)
GGTATGGTACTACATGGTTTTGATGAAATTAATATGGACGAATTTGGTTTTAAAAATCCAGAATATTGTTTTATAAAATACATAATTAATAAAGGAAAAAAACAATGAACTTAAAAAATGAAATTAGAAAACTAAATAGTCTTTCAGAACTGAATGACTTGTCAGCTTTCATTAATGATTGTAAAACCATGTTAGGTAGAGCATCACTATGTGTTGGGGCTAAAGTATATGTGGTTCAAAAGACAAAGAAAACTCCTGGTGTCATCACGAAGATGAATATCAAGAAGGCTATTGTTGATATGAGAGGTTCGAGTTACAACGTTCCTTTTAGTATGTTGGAATTAGTCTAAAACAAAAAAAGGAAAAAAACGATGAAGTATAAACACGGACAAGTAATTAAAGTAAATGGTGAAGTGCCACTCATGAATCCAGAAGATTGGTTCAATGATATGATTGGAGATGGGATACCATTAGAACAGGCTTTAGATCATATCATAACTGATTGTATTGTGATGTCAAAGGTAAATGATATGTTATCTGATACTGAACAAGATGAATTGTTTGGGAATAATCAAGGTTTAATTGGAGATTCAACCACATGGAAACAGGGTGGTGGAATGTTTGAAGTCTTAATAGAAGATGAAAACGTTTAAAAATAAATCAAAATAATGCTTGACTTTGTCAAGTATTTGTTGTATATTTAAGTAACGAAAAAAGGGATAAAACGATGAAGATAAATATGTTGAACATGGATACCGATGAAGTTGAAGTAAGAGAAGTGGATATTAATAATCCAGAATCTATTATGGATTTTATCATGGAGACTAGAGAATCATATAACTTATCAGATGATGATACTGAAAAATTATTTGATGATATATTCAGAACTGATGATAATTTTGATCCATACGAAGGTATTTCAAAAGAAGAATTAGAATTATATAATTCAGTTTCCCCGGGGTTATCAATGACACCAGTAGGAGAGGCATAACCTTGAATGACATAACACAATATGGTGAAAACGAATTAAGTCTTCACGTTTTCAATGATGAGTATTTGTATAACGCAAGATTAAACAAATCGTATTTAATGGCTTTAATTTCTGAAGAATTCATATATACGGATGAACAGATGGATGTATTAATCCAAGACTTAGATGACGAAGAGTAGGAAAATAATTCAATATAATGCTTGACTTTATCAAGTATTTGTCGTATATTCAAGTAACGAAAAAAGGAAAAAAACAATGAAGTTAAAAACTAAACCCCCCGTAGGAACGATTGTCAAGATAGTAATGTCTGGTAATCGATACAANGCNTTCGACAAGGATGGTACTAAATGGACTCACGCCATTATAACCAGTACTCGTAAGTCAACGTATAAAGCCAATAAAGCTTTGGAAATGCGTGAGAAGAACGGTAGAACATATTGGTGGAAAGTACCATTATCCGCAATGGGTAATGACAAGGCTAACCCAATACCCACTCCAACAGAGATAGAGGTTCCTGAAGGTCATCATGAGGTTATAGAGTTCATCCGTGATTCATATAAATTAAAGCCAGATGGTTTGATTATGAACGAATTAAAATGGAAATACTTAATTCGTTCAGCCGTAAGGGGTAAGAATATAATGATGACTGGTCAAGCCGGTTGTGGTAAAACTATGGCGGCTAAGGCATTGGTTAAATCATTAGATAGACCAGAGTATTACTTTAATTTAGGTGCGACACAAGATCCTCGCTCGACCTTAATTGGTAATGTCCATTATAATAAAGTGGATGGAACTTACTTTAGTGAATCACTATTCGTTAAAGCGATTCAAACACCTAACGCTGTTATCTTGTTAGACGAACTGACACGGGCTCATCCAGATGCGTGGAACATCTTAATGCCTGTACTGGATCAAGGACAGCGTTATCTTCGGTTAGATGAGGCAGATGGACAAAAGACCATCATGGTGGCTAATGGAGTAACATTCATAGCTACGGCTAACATCGGTAATGAGTATACTGCGACTCGTCAATTAGATAAAGCCTTGATGGATAGATTCACGGTTATCGAAATGGACTTGTTGAATCAAAAAGAAGAACTTGGATTACTGAAGTATATGTTCCCAACGGTTGATGAAACAGAATTGAGTAATGTAAGTAATATAACTAACTTAACTCGTGTTGAAGCCGTGGCTGAGAATGCTCGGATAACCTCGGGAGTAAGTACAAGAACATCAGTAGAGATTGCTGGATTAATGTTTGATGGGTTCTCATTACTTGAAGCTGCTGATATCACCATTTACCCTCAGTATGACAATACTGGTGGAGTAGATAGTGAACGTACCTTTGTTAAACAAATCGTACAGAAGTTCATTACAGATGATTCCGGTGAAGAACTGTTTACAGAACACGATATGGAGTCTGAAAGCTAAAAACATCGCCCCATCTCCGTGGTCATGAACTCAAGGTATGATATGTTGAGCTACACCACCGAGATGGGCGACTCACCTGATTTAACTTAGTTAAATGAATGATTTACGAAGTAAATGATTTACGAAGTAAATGATTTAAGGGGATTGAAAAATATCCTCTATCAAATGGGGGCTGGTTTAATTCCTTTTTCCGGCTCCTATTTGTGTATATGGAAATCTTCATTCGGTAACCCAAAGACTTAAAGTGATACTTGAAGGTCGCTAGGGTGGTGAAAATTTCGTGGTCAATTTTTCACCTATGTCTTTTTTTTTATACTATGTCTGGCGACATATATAACAGATAGGGGTTCTATACAAATTGATATAATAAAGGTATCATAAATGATAAAAAAGAAACAGCCCACTNCCACTACTCCCCACAACCAAAAGTTTAAAAAGTTATACACCACTATGACGAGATGGGCTGAGAGAAATAAACGAGCTCATCTACGTGGTCAGCATAAAATAACTGAGAAGTGGAAAGATGACTTAAAGATAGTTATTCAGTATGAGCATATAGCTGATGAGACAGGAGTTGTATCTCACGCAGCTATGTTACATATGAATGAATTATATATTAAATATAATAGATAACGTTTTTATATTTATACTATAGACGGGGCTGTCATTGGAAATCGACAGGTGTTATTTGACAATTAAGTGCAGCAGAGATTGAGTATGTCTTGTAGAAAAGACTCAACAAACCAAAATGGCGATAATTCGCTTGACGGGTTGGTAATTGATTGGCAATTCGCCAATGCAGAACGGATGTTTGACGTTTTCGTTGAACCCGCTTTGGATTCCCAACCAACTTACGCTTACGCGTAAAGTTACTGGGTTGTTCAACACCCGGTCATAAAATAAGTTGAACGAGTAACTCCTTATACTATGAGTATAAAAGGGTATACGGATCTATCTAAGTTAAATAGTCGGTGGTTTGTAAGTAACTTCTCGGAGGGTAGTAACTTAACTAAGCTGTGAATGACTTAATAGAGAAAACGACTTGGACGGGGGTTCGATTCCCCCCAGCTCCACAAAAAAAAGAAAGAAACTACTTGACTTTGTGAATTTAATGTCGTATATTCATGTATGAGAAAAACACTAAATAGTAAAGAAATAAAAGAATTAAACCGTAAGTTATCCTTACCTGTGGTTCGTACAGGACCTCGTAGAGAAGTTACTCCACCTGAACTTACTGAAGCTGAATGGAATCATTTAGTCTTTGTTTCATTGGCTAAAGTTCGTGAAGTAAATGGTAATCAGTTTGGGAAGAAATCAAAATGAATCAATCAGGACATAGAATGAAAAAGAACACAGTTATATTTGACCTTGATGGTACACTTGCTATTATAGAAAAACGTAGACTAATATCTGGTAAAACATCTGATGGTAAAGAAACCAAAAAAATGGATTGGGATGTATTCTTTGATGCAAGGAACATTCAATTAGATGAACCAAATATTCCAGTTATCAAGATGGCTCAATTATTTAAACAAGATGGATTTAAAATAATTATCTTCTCAGGTAGAAATGATAGAAGTTTCTTTGCTACTAAAGATTGGTTAAAGGTAAACGATGTTCCACATGACCTATTAGTTATGAGACCTGATAAATTTCAAAAAGATTCATGGCCCATCGCTGATGGAAATCCAGCCACTAAAGCTATGAGGTTTATGCCTGATGAAATTCTTAAAAAAGAAATGTTAGATACCTTTGCGAATATTGAGGATGTATTCTTAGTCGTTGATGATAGGAATAAAGTTGTTAAGATGTGGAGAGATTTAGGCTTGAATACTTTCCAAGTCGCTCCAGGAGATTTCTAAAAATAGTGCTTGACTTTGTCATTTATTCTTCGTATCTTTACGTATAACAAAAAGGGATATTATGAAAAAGAAAAAACAAATGAAAAAGGATTTTTTGATTAGCACTCATTTCATACAGAGATTTAATGAACGTTATTTGAATCAAAATCAACACTGGACCAAGGATGATTTAAAAGATTATCTAAACTGTATTATGACCAGTGGTCAAATTAGAAAACTAAACAAGTATACTAATAATTCAATTAAAGATGAAGTAAAGATTGGTATGGGTGCTAGACATAATATGGTTATGGTTAATAACAAGTTAATCACTTTAAAGTATAAACCAAACCATAGAGAGAATATGTTCGGTATGGTATAAGGACTTACGGTGATTCAATGAATCAAGAACACCAGATGAAAAAAAGAAAGTCTTTCTCTCACTTAACTAAACCCCACGTGGATTATCAATGAGATATCGACTAAAATAATAAATACAGGAAAAACAATGACAAGACAGAATATATTAGAAAGTAGAAATAATTTTTCAATCTATGGAGGAGTGGTGGTCAGAACTTAAATATGGTAGTAAGAGAGATCAATTAAGTTTTCCGTATGTGGCGTGGAAAAATAATTTAGATTTTAATTTTATTAATGAGGACATGGATAATAATAAATGGTTTCAGTTAATGAAAAAATGGAGACAATTAAAAAATGAATAGGCTCGTTTTAGGTGATGGATTATTAGGTACTGAATTAGTAAAACAAACTGGATGGGACTATATTAGTAGAAAAAAGGACGGTATTGATTTTAAAGATATAGATTCATATAAAGACCATTTGTTTGGATATGATGAGATTATAAATTGTATTGCCTGTACTAATACTTATGATGAAAATAAAGAAGAAAATTGGAATACAAATTATAAGGGAATAATAGGTTTAGTAGATTATCTTGATGGTAAGGATACGAAACTAATTCAGTTTTCTACTGATTATGTTTATGCTAAGTCTAAACAGAATGCTTCTGAAGATGATGTTCCAATCCATGATGGGAATTGGTATAGTTATAGTAAAGTAATATCAGAACCATATATTGAATTACGGTTAGATAATTATCTTATTATAAGGGCTACTCATAAACCACGACCTTTTATGTTTGATAAGGGGTTGATAAGTCAGGTTGGTAACTTTGATTATATTGATGTTGTTTCAAAAATATATATTGATTTAATTGAAGGTGATGCTCAAGGAATTTATAATGTGGGAACTGAATTAAAAACCACGTATGATTTGGCAAAACGATCACGAGATGATGTTGTTCCAACTAATGAGAAGTTTTATGATACTATGCCATTAGATGTTAGTATGGATTTAGATAAACTGAAAAAATGGAGACAATTAAAAAATGAAATTTAACATAGGTTGTGGTTGGAGAAATTTTGGGTCTGATTGGATAAAGAGAATGGAAACCAATCTAAAGTAGAGATGATACCATTTAGAGTAATACCCACGGGAGATATAACCTGCCCTATAGGTATTGAAATTATTCAACCCATAACAATGTTAGGTGTATCTATCCTCTATAATGATGAGTTGGAAGAAATAATAATGGATAGAGCAATCTTTGAAGTAACTAATCCATTTGCTCAAAATGAGATATTTGAAATAGATGGTAAGTCTTATTATTTATTACGAATACCATATACAGGAGTTATTTGGAGACAATGATTAAACGAAGTGAAGAAATAAAAGCTTGTGTCTAAGGACACGAAGTATGGGGCTGTAGCTCAGTTGGGAGAGCGCCGCACTTGCACTGCGGAGGTCGTAGGTTCGATCCCTATCAGCTCCACTCCACAACGGCCGGTTCGTCTAGTGGTTAGGACCTCAGGTTTTCATCCTGGTAACAGGAGTTCGATTCTCCTACCGGCTACAAATTGCCTCCATAGCTCAGTTGGTTTAGAGCGGCTCACTTGTAATGAGCAGGTCGTGGGTTCGAATCCTACTGGAGGCTCCACTTAAATGTGGTGGTAGCCAAATGGTTAGGCATCGGATTGCAAACCCGTTATATGTGAGTTCGAATCTCATCCACCACTCAAAACTATGATAGATAATAAAAAGTTAGCCAAGTATTTACATGAACGAATGTCTACGCGAGATAAAGTAAATAAAATATTAATTAAAGAAAAGACTTGACTTTGCTGATTTAATGTTGTATATTCAAGTAACGAAAAAAGGAAAAAAACAATGACTATATTTGAAGCAACAATGATAGCAGAAGGGGTTTACGAACCATCAGATAAACAAGAGTGGATTGCTGCGTGGCAGTTACTATTGGATGATGGTATTGTATGGTCTTTACAAGGATGGTTTGGTAGAATGGCTATAAATTTAATAGACTCTGGAATGATTGTTGAATCAAAATAGTGGGTTGTAATATCAGTTATGGATAAAACTAAGAAACTACATATAACAATGCTGAGTGATACACACAACAGCACTCACGATGCAATCATACCGGAAATACCAACCGATATGACTTCGGTATTAATCCATGCTGGCGACTTTTCTTTTACGGGAAAGCTAACAGAAATACAAGATTTTATAGCTTGGATGTCCGACCAACCACACGAACATAAATTATGGATACCTGGTAATCACGAATTATCATTGGAAGATTTTCCATATAATATAGAAGTTATAGATAATGAAAGTGGAGCAACCTGTATTCACAATAAAGAAATTGAAATCAATGGAATTAAAATATTCGGTTCATCAATGACACCAGAATTTGGCAATTGGGCATTTATGCAAAGTAAAACTCAAGCAGAACGATACTGGAGAAATGCTCCAGATGAAGTGGATTTACTTGTTACACATGGCCCACCTCGTGGAATATTAGATGAAAATAGAGCGGGAGAACCTTGTGGTTGTCCATCACTATTAAATTACGTTGAAAGAGTGAAACCTAAAGTACATTGTTTTGGACACATCCACGAATCATACGGTAGTTATACAAACGAAGATACTTTATTCTATAATGTATCTACTATGAATAGGGATTATGAAATTGCAAATGACCCAGTGGTTATAGAATGGTAATAGGAACAAATGGAGAAATAAAATGAGAACTAACCCGAAACGAGGTGAACCATTAACAATTTGGAGCACAAAAGTATTAGAAAATGAAGATGGTGAATTATTCATAAATTTACCAGATGAATTAACTGATAGATTAAGTTGGATACCAGGTGATGAAATAGAGTGGGATGAAAGTCTTGCACTTGGAGATAATTTTGATGATAACATTTTAACTTTACGAAACCTCACACAAGAAAAGGATGATAGGTTTTCAGGACATGAATATGAAATTTAATTTAAGAATAGAAGATTTAGAAGTAAGAAGTTGTAACATAAATTTGCTTTCTGATGGTGAGCATAATCGAGCCGAAATTGTAGAATGGTCAAAAGGTAGAGATAAAAAAGAATCCACTTGTACTCTTGCATATTGGAACTTAGATGAAGAAGGTTATGATTTACAATTTGTAGGGGGTAGACCATTTAATACAGATAGCGTAGTATTTATGAAACTTGCTAAACACGGTCAGCAAATATTGAATGACGCTTGAAAATAATTGTGGGTAATGATTTGTATATGAGTAGTGGCGGGAATAAGGGTTAATAGTACCGTATACAAACGAGTAACCCCGAAAGACCCGAAGGTTCAGCTCTTAGGTATGCTTTAGCCATTACTTATATACTTTATTGTAACACGTTTTAACGTTGTATTGAAAAAAAATAAAATAGTTTAAAATAACACTTGACTTTTACGAAAAAATGTCGTAAGATCAAGGTAACAGAATAGGAGTTATAAAAATGAATTTTCCAGAAATAGAAACGATAGAAGATATGGATACACAAATGTCAATATCACAATGGGATTTAATAAACGTAGCAGAAAAATTCCAACGGAAAGGATTTTACTTTGGGGTATTTACTGGACTTGGATTAGTTGGATTATTTGCATTACTAAGGAATGTGATATGAAAGTTGGTCTAAACAGTTGAGATTCTCAAAACAAGATCCGGTAGCTCAGCTGGTAGAGCAGTGGCCTTTTAAGCCATTGGCCGTGAGTTCGAGTCTCACCCGGATCACTTAAAAACCTTGAATACTATTGGGGTATAGTATAATGGTAGTACATCTGGTTTTGGTCCAGACAGTTGAGGTTCGACTCCTCATACCCCAGCAAAATAATTAAAAAAGAGGAAGTAAAATGAAAACAATAAAACTAACCACATTTAATGATCTTGGTGTTTGTGATAGACAAGATGTTAATGACCTGATTGCGTCACTCGTAAGAATAGGTTATGAAGTATGGATTACAGACGATTCCGTTTGTTTTAACTTAGGGAATGATGATGTAATAAGGGACGAAAAAAATGAGGGTTCTTTAGTCATTCATGAAGCGGAATCCGAATTGATTAAATGGATTCAAGACACTCAAAGTGAAGTGGATTTACAAACAAAAACCTCTAAAGAAATATTAGAGGAGTATGAAAATAAAAAATACGAATGACTAAACGAAAATTACTATCAATAATGTTCTATCATATAGGACACAATGTTGATAGATTGTTATGGATGATAAGCCCAACGTATGAGTGGTTAGAAGATAAACTCGCAGACCTGTATCAATGGACGATGAGAAAATCTGCGGAGTATGATGATTATTATGAAGTTTGGGAAAAACAAGAGAAATAAAATGAAAACAATAGAACTTGAAGAAATAGCCCCCTACATGAACGAAACTCCGATTTGCGAGCAAACGTTTATTGATTGTGGATTTGAAAGAGTTGATGTCCCGGCGGAAGAAAGTGGTGATGATGAGTTTCATTATTACACATATGATTTCGGAACTTCTTATGACCCATCATTAATTTCAATAGATGGCTTTACAGGAGTTCAGTTATTCAATTCAGAATATAAAACTTGGTATACCGAAGGTGAGTTACAGCTTTTGTTTATGGTGTTTTTAAAAGAAGAAGAAGATTAAAGATGAAGATAGAAAAGAGTTTTCAGTATGTCATACAAGTTGCTGAAAAAGCAAAATGTAATGAACTCTCGCATAGAAAAGGACAATATCACACATTTTCTGAACCTTGTCCCGTAAAGGAAGAATTATTAAATCATATTACAATACTTAATAAATGGTTAAAGGAGAATAAAATGAAACTCTATAAAGGGGACTGTTTAGAAGTGATGGATAAACTTATTGCTGATGGTGTTAAGGTAGATGCTATTATTACAGACCCACCATACGGAACAACTGCTTGTAAATGGGATTCGGTTATCCCTTTTGATGCTATGTGGGAAAGACTAAATAAGTTAATCAAACCTAATGGAGCTATTGTTTTATTCGGTTCTGAACCTTTTAGCAGTGCTTTAAGAATGAGTAATATTAAAAAGTTTAAATATGATTGGTATTGGAAAAAAGCAAGACCTTCTGGTTTTGTAAATGCCAAACTAAAACCACTAAAGGATATTGAGACAATTAGCGTATTTAGTGAAGGGACAACAGCGAATCGCTCAAAGAAAAATATGGCATACAACCCGCAAGGTCTTATTGAAGTAAATAAAGAATGGAAGAGACCAAAAACCTATGGTACAGGGAAAGGTGTAAACCCTACTAGAAAGTCACATCAGTTAGAGAGAACCATTAAATTCGAAGGCTACCCACGCCAAGTGCTTGAGTATAAAAATCATAATATAGGGAATGTTCACCCAACGCAAAAACCAGTAGCCCTAATGAAATACCTAATAAAAACATATACCAACGAAGGAGGGACAGTTTTAGACTTCACAATGGGTTCTGGAACAACTGGAGTGGCTTGTAAGAACACAAATAGAAACTTCATAGGAATAGAGAAAGACGAAAAGTATTTTAGATTGCAGAAGAAAGAATCGAAAAACATACTACACAAGAAAGATTATTTT
>JGI26239J51126_1001502_pt1 | contig 10239 bp, 10 predicted proteins | sample SaaInlV_130m_DNA_3_FD_51126 | JGI IMG/M metagenome (IMG submission 51126)
CATCTTTCATAGCGTGAAGTTTTTCCAAGTTTGAACCATTATTATGTTCATTTCGAAGCTCAATCGCAAATCCTCGAAGTTTTCGAGTAATCATCCGATTCATTCTCATGGATGAGCTACTTTGGTATGTTTCAGGCATTTCAGATTTTGGAACCACACCATACTTATTTATTAAGTTCACAAACATGTGCCATTGTCCGCCATCTTGGATAGGATCAGAAACAAGATGCATCATTAACCGTCCATCTTTAGGTTCGTCAACAGAACGAATAATACTTTCAAGAAAAAAATTTGATTTTTCAATTTTATCACAAAACATGAAATAATTCTGGCTGAATTCAAATCCTTTCAATTTATGTTTCCTTCCTAAATAAATACGAAAAAGGTTAAGACCAGCGAAGCCCCAACAACGACCACTAGACTTCTGGTTTGTCACTTTCATTTGTCCAGAAATCATATCCGAAAATGTATGATCAATTTTTCTGAATGCATCCCAATCCATGCTAATATCATCAAAATTTGATTTAATGGATGCATTACGGGCCAACCGGATAGTTGGATTATTTAAAGTTTTTTCTCTATAATTTTTTAAAGTTTTTATTTCAATTTTATGCGACATATTATTTTCCTTTTACTGGTAATTTAGCAAGAACTTACCAAACGATTGTTTCAATTAATAAATTTGATTTCGAACATTTTTTTTAAAATAGTTTTTAACTTTTCATATTTGCTTGAGTTTAATATCGATTGTAATTATAAAAACGTAAGAGAAAAAGGAAGGATTTATCGTAATTAGAATAAAAAGTATTAAACCCATTATTATTATACTGTTTTTCACACAACTTTTTGGTCAATGGGAACAAGCATCCGGGACAGAAGGTCTAGATATGCAATCCGTTATATCAATAGGGACAACGACTTTTGCCGGAGGCCAAACAGGCACTTATAAATCTATTGATGATGCAGAAAATTTTCAGTTATCAAATTCGGGCAATGATTCAAATGGTCCAACACGAGGCTTTGCTTTTGATAGTCTTTATATTTACACGTGTACGAGTCAAGGCGTTTTTAGAAGCGCAGATAATGGAGACTCCTGGGCTGCAAAAAGTAATGGGATATCTAATCTTTTATCTCATGGAATAATCAAAACTGACTCTTTATTAGTTCATGTAGGGCCCGGTGGCGTTTCTCTTAGCAGTGATCAAGGTGAAAATTGGGTTTCTGCAGGATTAGTGGGAACAGATGTTAGGTGTGTAACTCATATCCAAGATACGCTTTTTGTAGGAACAAATGGACAAGGACTATACAAAAGTACCGATTGGGGACTAAATTGGATAGCCATTAACAATGGAAGCACATCATCAAATTTTCGTGCGATTGAAAGTAAAGGAAATATTCTATTCGCAGGAGGGCAAAATGGAACGGGCGTTTTTAGATCAACAAATTTCGGCAACTCTTGGGAATTACTATCAAACGGTATTTCATCAATTTCGTTTCGAGGATTTGCACACAATAATGATATAATTATCGCAGGTTCTACTGGAGCTGGAGTATTCTATTCTACCAATGATGGTGATTCTTGGATAGAAATAAATGATGCCTTAACAGATTTAACTATCTTTGATTTATCTCTTTCAAACAATTACATTGTTGCTGCAACACACAATCAAGGTGTCTTTCGTTACAATCTTTCAAATATTAATTTATCTTTAGCGGATAATCAAACAGTCCCATACTCAATTGAGTTACATCAAAACTATCCAAATCCATTCAACCCAACTACAACAATTAAATATGATATTTCAGAACAAATACAGGTGAAAATCTCTATTTACGATATGATGGGGCATGAGGTTAAATTTATTACAAATGAATTTCAAAGTCCTGGCGTTCATTCTGTTATTTGGGACGCAAGAAATAATGAAGGTAAACCGGTAAGTGCTGGATTATATTTATATCAAGTTTCAGCCGGAAACTTTCAAAAATTTAAAAAAATGGTTTTATTAAAATAGCCATTTTTTTACCACATTTATAAAAAAAAAGAAAAAATGAATAATTTTATAAACCATAAAATATACTTTATCATACTATTATTATTATTTATTTCGGCTGGTTTAATGGGGCAATCAGTCCTTAACGAAGTGACGGGAAGAACATGGATGGATAAAAATTTAGGGGCTACACAGATCGCAACATCTTCAACAGATTCAGAAGCATATGGCTCACTCTTCCAGTGGGGTAGAGATGCTGATGGCCATGAGTCCAGAACATCTGCAACATCAAATACCACATCCAATACTGATATACCCAATCATTCCAATTTTATTTTGGCCGACCCTGATTGGCGCTCCCCATCCAATGATAGTTTATGGCAAGGAATCACTGGGATAAATAATCCATGCCCAGAAGGATTTAGATTGCCAACAGAAGCTGAATTTGAAGAAGAGCGACTCAGTTGGTCTTCTAATAATGCAGATGGCGCTTTTGCATCGCCTCTAAAACTTACCTTAACGGGTGCACGAAGTCGAATGAGTGGACAAATTGGGAATGTGGGCACATTTGCAGGATATCGAACAAGCACAATCAGTGGCACAACCTGTCGTGTATTAGGAATAAGTAGTAGTAGTTCCTTTATGGGTAGCCGTGAAAGAGCAGATGGGAATTGTATAAGATGTATCCAAGATGAAAATGCTTTAGGAATGGTAGATAAGGATTACGGATTGGCCATTTCATTTAAATTATACAAAAATTATCCAAACCCGTTTAATCCAACGACAACAATTAAATATGATATTTCAAAAAAGATGCAGATACAAATCTCTATTTACGATATGATGGGTCGTAAGGTTAAATCGCTGGTAAATGAAGTCCAAAATTCTGGAGTTCATTCTGTCATTTGGGATGCAACCAATCATTATGGGAAATCCGTAAGTGCTGGGTTGTATTTATATAAAGTTTCTGCAGGAAACTTTCAAAAAATAGAAAAGATGATTTTCTTAAAATAATGACATGGTTTAATATTAGTTCTTAATAAAAATTTGAACTAAATACTTAATATTTTTGAATTGATTCAAGAAATGATTCACTTATTTCCCAAAGCTGATTTTGATCATTTTTACTATAAGATACTTTTGAACTTTTAATTGGTTTACATTTATCAAAGTATTCACCACTTACGCCTTCCACTTCTTCTGAAGATGCCAAATATATACTAGTTAGTGCGCCCTTTATTACGGGAATAGCAAACAAAGATTTAGCAAAATTTAAAGATCCACGTGCAAACCCAACATTATTATTTCCAAAACTCGAGTTTACAAATCCTGGGTGTAAACAATTGAATGTTACACCAGAATCGCTAAATCGTCTGTGACATTCATAGCTAAACATAATATTCATTAATTTAGAACGACCATAAGCCGGCCAGCCTTTATAATCATCGATTCCCTGAATATTATCAAAATCCAATTTTGAATTACGGTGGGCTGCTGACGCCACATTGATAATACGTCCGGGCGTTTCATTTTTCACCATTTCCAAAAGCAATTCAGTTAAATAAAAATAGGCAATATGATTTAATGCGAATGTGGATTCAAATCCGTCAACTGTTGTAGAAAAATTATTAAAGTAAGCGCCGGCATTATTAAGCAATACATCTAAGGATTCATAAGTGTTTTGAATTTCTGTTGCCAATCGTCGCATCTCAGAAATTGAAGAAAGATCTGCTTGGTGGAATTGAATGGATTCATTCCCCGTTTTCGAAATTATCTCAGAAACAACTTGAGTCCCTTTTTCTGAGTTACGTCCAACCAATCCAAGGATAAACCCTTTTCTTGCCAGCTCCAGAGCAGTTTGTTTGCCAATGCCATCGGTGGCGCCAGTGATGAGACAAATTTTATTCATATAATTTCTTTTTTTATGTTAACGCAAAGGTGCAAAGTCGCTGATATTTTGAAAGTCACTTTTATTATTCCCCTCATTTTAGATGATTAAATCGAAATTTTTTTCATAATCAAATTTTTAATCCCTATCTGAAACTTCCTCAAAATGGGGAAACCATTAAGGTGTTAATGAAAAAATGATATATCTCTTTGCGCCCTTGCGTCTTTGCGTTAAACGGATTAATTAATACATACTCATGATACCAAGCATGACTAGTGTGAAATAGGGAATTAAGTCAGCTGCACCAACATAATCTTTCGCGAGACGTTGTCCGGTAAAAAGAGCGATGAGCGTAAGTGACACTAAAATGAATCCATAAAAAATCCATAATGTTGTGCGCTCAACAAAAACAAAATAAATACCATAAACTAACATGAAGCCTCCAATGAACTCCATTACCGTTATTATCGATAGTAATAAAGATGTAAATCCACGCAGGGGTGAATTGGCAAAATGACTATTGAAAAACTCAAGATTTTCTTTTCGATTAATAATTTTATCGAATGAAGATTGTAAAAAAGTAATCATCATAAGGATTGCAATTAAGACTTGACATAAAACTAATGGGCCTTTGAATTTGAGACCAAATATTTCGATTCTATCTCCATATCGCTCCTCAAGCGATGTTGATGTTGATGAGATTGTTGGTTCAGCGACCAATATTGAGTTTAACATAAAGACTGAAAAAAAGATAAGTCCTATTTGTTTCATGATGATCCTTCTGGTTTTATTAAATGTTGAATACGATCAAAAACAAGATCGCGAATTTCTTCTACTGATAAATTTTCAAATTCTTTCTGTTTAATTGGTTGCCCGAACCGCGTAATAAGTTTTCCCGGAGTCAATCGCCAATCATTTTTTTGTTTTGCTTTATATGCCCCGATGATCCCGACCGGAATTATGGTTGTACCGGTATTTTTTGCCAAATGAAATGGCCCTTTTTTGAAAGAATTTAATTCTCCGGTCAATGTTCTGGTTCCTTCCGGCGAAATTAAAAAAGAGACTCCATTATTTAAGGCTTCTTCAGCTTTTGATAAACTGTTAATGGCTTTTTTTACATTCTGCCGGATAATCGGAATAACACCATAAGTTCTCATAATGTAACCCCAAATAGGATACCGAAATTGTTCAATGGCGCCTACGGCAGTAACGTAATGTGGGATAAAAGCGGCCACCATAAATTGATCAAACATGGATTCATGATTAAACATATAAAGATAGGGTTGACCATCTGGGTTTGGGGGTTGATTTTCCTTCACCAACCATTGTCCCCCAAAAAAACAATACGCCCATGATATGGGGCGAATAAAATAATTAAGATGTTGTTTGGGAACAATTGTGAATAATACAAAAAACAGAATCATGGTTACTGCAAAAAACGTAAACCAAATTGGCCAAAGAATAAGAGAAAGGACTGTTCTAAACATCCCAGCCCTGCTCATTTAATAAGGAAAAAAGTTTATGATTCGCTTTGGGAAATGGAAAAGCATCTATTTGATTGGGTTGAATCCATTTCGAAAATTCTCTATTACGAATAGGCGTCCCATTCTCTTGGCAATGATACCCATGAAAAGTGATAGAAAAATGGGTGTAGGCGTGTTTAATTGCTCCGATCTTTTTAAGAATTATTGGTGTTGCGCCACACTCTTCTGTTATTTCGCGTCGTAAGGCATTCTCCAATGATTCACCGTTTTCTACCTTTCCACCGGGAAATTCCCAGAGTCCCGCCAGCATTCCTTTTTCACCTCGTTTTTGGATATAGAATTTTTCCTTTCGCCAAATTAGACCTGCCACTATTTCGTAATGAGGAATTTTTTCTTTTTTAATAAGTGCAGGATACGATTCTGGAGAACCACTGTCAAAGGCATAACAACTCTTTTGTATTGGACATTTACCACAATTTGGATTTTTAGGGAAACAAATCTTTGCACCCAATTCCATCATNGCTTGATTAAAATCTCCAGGTTTTTCTATTGAAATCAGTTTTTTTAATCTCCCTTGGATTCGGATAAGGTTTCGTTTNGTGAGATTTTTTAATCCTAAAATTCGCGCCATAACTCGTTTCACATTTCCATCCATAACAGGATAAGATTGTTGAAACGCTATTGATAAAACAGCGGCAGCGGTATAATCACCCACGCCTGGGAGCGCACAAAATTCATTCCATTTTTTGGAATTGATCCATCATATTTTTCCATGACTATCTTAATCGCTTTGTGAAAATTTCGGCAACGGGAATAGTACCCTAAGCCTTCCCATAGTTTCAGGAGTTTTTCATCATCTTCAATCGCAACAGAATGAAGAGTCGGGTATTTTTTAACCCATCGTTCAAAATATGGAATAACTGTTTCAACTTGCGTTTGCTGTAACATGACTTCTGATAACCAGATTTTATATGGATTTTTTATATCGCGAAAAGGTAGAATTCTTTTTTCTCGATTATACCATTTTAATAATGATGAAGTGAAATTATATATTTGCATTATACAATTTTTTCATCTCTTAAAATAAGTTTAGATAAAATCCAGTGAAGAGATGAAACAAATTCAATAGTTTCATTACGATCCAAGGGGTCCACTTCTTTTTCTATGGCGGCGCCTAATTTTTCAAATTGATTTTCTAAACTAGATTGAACTAAGTCACCTTCAGCTGTCAAAAAAACTTGAATGACTCTTTTGTCGTGGCGAGATGGTTTTCGTGTTACCCAACCTTTTTTCTCCAACCCCATAACAAGCCTAGTAGCTGTACTATTATCAATCCCAACTTTTTTGGAAAGGACAGACATTTCAATCCCGTCATCTGGCATAATAGAAATAGCTATAATTTGTGGAAAAGATGCGCCTGAAATTGAAATATTTTGCCTGTAAAGGCTTTGAAGATCAACTAAAAAAGAAGAAAGTAACTCGCCGTAATTCATATTTGTAAACTACAAATATTATAGCAATAAATAAAAGAGATTCTTGGTTTATTCCGAATATGGGAATTAGAACATCGGCAATGCTTGCAAGCGCATGGCTTGGTTGGATAAAATATATTTTGCCATTCCATCAGTTTGATCATTTCCCATATGTCCTACAATATTCCAATGGTCAACCTGAATAGGTCCCATGGTGTACCATTGTCCTGGAATTAATAAATCATTTTCTTCATAGAGAACGATAGGATCCGCACCATTGACACCTGTAGTTGGGCCAGCCATAGAACAGGTATTTACAATGCCATCATTTTCAAACCATGTTGAATCAGTTTGGGTTCCGTCGGCCCAATACCCAACTCGAGAACCCAGTAGTTTCGATCTAGATCTTGCAAGAATGGATGTACCTTCAATAGGGAAATGGTTTGGTGAATTAATTTTCTTTTCTGTAGTCGATGTACAAATTGAAAAATAAAAAACATCCNNATCTGCTTGCAANATCCCATTTAATTCCTGAGCACCCACGATAGAAAGATCCCAAGAGCTCATATTTTTAGATTTCCATGCATGATGGTTTCGCATTCTTTTTACATATCCTGCCCATGATTCATCTTCGCTACGAGAAAAACCCCATTGTTGCAAATCAAATTCATAAAACCGAGTTCCCACCACACCTGCAACCCCTACAAAATATTGCACAAATGGAATTATCTTCGTTACAACATCCGTTAGCGTTGTTCCATTGTGGGGTGTGGATATGGATGTAATACTCCGAACCCAATTNGTATGAGTTTTTCCCAATAAAGGNGANAATTCCGGCTCANCCGTTTCTGANTTTCCCACCACTTCCTGAGATAAAAGATACTGAAGCATTCGAGCCGTTTGTCCACCCATACTGTGTCCGATTAAATGAATCGGATGGACTTCATCCCATTCCGGATAAAGAGCATTATAAACTTTTTCTTCCGGTTTTTGGATAATATTAAATTGTTCAGCATGCGCTTTTCCGTAATCAACTTGCCCTCCTTTTAATTGGGTATAGACTTCAACAGCTCGTTCCCAATTAGAGGATACGGGTCCTACAGAAACTGTAAAAACGGTGTGCCCTTCATCTCGAAGCATTTGTGCATAATCTTGTCGTCCACCCCAATACCGATATCCGCCCATTTCATCTTCGCCCCAGCCCATGAATCCATGAACTAAAACGATGGGGTATGTATTTTGAGCAACCAAANAACAAAACACATAATGTAAAATTATAACAANGAATTTGNCCCAATTCTTCAAAATTTTATCCCAATATCTAAGCCATGAACCGAANCGCCAGACCCAAAAATAAATGNNCCATAATTAATGGATGTAGCACCGGAGATAAACCCAATCCCAAATCCAGATGCGCCAAGTGTTGATCGTAGAAAATCTTGCTTTGTATTATGATCCAATTTCCTGGATGATGTTCCCCANCGTATTTGGAGTCCGTTTTTCAGTTTAAAATTTCCACCTAAAAACACCTCAGGTTCTGCTGTNTTTTTTTCAAATATAGTATCTAAAAAAAGTGTTAAAGGAAGATGAATTAATTGTTTGGAACCGCTTAGAACCGTTTTGGTTTTGATTGATCCATTGGCCAAAATTTCACCTCCAAACATTTTGCCTACCTGATGAAAAGACACTCCAAATTTTGCCCGAAAACGATGCAAGGTCAATACACTTCCGAATGAGAAAAGAAGCGCTTTTATTTGATGCTCTTTTAAGGTGGATGAAAAATATTGTGCTGTGGTTCCATATCTTATTGGCAATCTGCTCATTGGCTTAGCGAATCCGACTTTTAACCAAGTATCGCCAGATTGATAGGTTCCGGTTGATTGAAAATCCGAGTCATATCCTTCAAAAGTTCCGTAAGAAATATGGCGAACTGAAATTGAACCAACTCCACTTTTCCACGGTAAACTTAAACCGGCATTTTGACTTGTGATAGATGCTGGAAATCGAATAATAGAGGTGGAAAATAGCCGACCCGAATCTGCCACAGCTGGATTTATTTTTGCCGAAATGGGTGATGGATTTAAAAATCCTGCGCCACCTAAACCTAACTCTGCCGATGATGAAAAAACATCAAATGCAGGGAAACCAGTCTCGGCAATTAAACATGAAATAAGAAAAAGAGAAACTGGAAAAAGCTTTTTCATAATATTAGTTGTTGCGAAAAAGTATGAATAATCATTTTTGTAAGGAATCGCGTTAATGAGAGAAATTGTGTTAAAAATATTTGGAAGATTTCCATTATTTCTGACCCCACTTCTTTTCTCCCATCCTAAAGGGGAGCGTTAAAAGAATTATCCCAATATTATTTAATTCTGAAAAAGACATTCTCTTAGCAAAATATGGCGATCTTTTGGACAATAATAACATCAAATCAAACTTAAAGGATCGAAATGGATATTGATCCTGTTTTGTCCGGGTCGGAATTTTTTCTGAAAGTCCATAAAATTGTATTCAATAAATCTGTGGAGTTTTTTACCATTAGGGTCATTAGATTTTAATGATTTAAAGACGATTTGAAACCGGTATTGGTTCCGAAGTTTTTCTAAATAACATGGTGCAGGTCCCAAAATATCCAATCCTTTATATTTCCCGTTTAACGCTTTTNCAATTTTTTCTGATAGCGAATTTACAGCCATTTGATTTTCACCGGTAATTTCTATTTTTGCCAGCCAACTGAAAGGTGGATATTTCAATTCATTCCGCTCACTCAAGGCGATATTGTAATATTTTTTCATGTCCAATTTTGCGGCATTCTTAATTACGGGATTATCTGGAACATAGGTCTGAATCACCACTTCACCTGGTTTATTACTGCGACCAGTACGCCCTGAAGCTTGGTATATTAATTGAAAAATTCTTTCGCCAGCGCGGAAGTCCGGCAAATGAAGCCCAAGGTCTGCATTAATAATTCCTACCAATGTAGCATTTGGGAAATCTAATCCCTTGGCAATCATTTGTGTTCCCAAAAGAATATCCAATTTACCCTCAGAAAAATCTTTTAATAATTGTATAAGTCCTGTGCCTGATTTGGCCGTATCCATATCCAGTCTGCCCAAACGCGCATGTGGAAACATTTCTTCAATAAGCGATTCTACTCGCTGGGTTCCTGTGCCAGAATATTTCATATTGGGGCTTTTACAACTCCCACATGATTCTCGTTGTTTGGTTTCAACATGGCCGCAACAATGACAAATTAGTTGCGATCCTTTGCGATGAAATGTTAAGGCCACTTTGCATTGGGGACACATGACAATCTCCCCACAATCTCCACACCGGACAACGGGTGAATAGCCTCGGCGATTTTGGAGCAAAATAATTTGCTCTTTTTTATTGAGTCGATCTTC
>JGI26239J51126_1001507_pt1 | contig 10204 bp, 9 predicted proteins | sample SaaInlV_130m_DNA_3_FD_51126 | JGI IMG/M metagenome (IMG submission 51126)
CCCGGGAGCGTTTTCGTGAAATCGTGACCGAACTGGCAAGCCTCGCCAACCGTTTCGAGCAGAACCTTCTGGACGCTACCGATCATTGGGTTCTTGATCTGGATGAGACGGCAGATCTTGCCGGGTTGCCGGACAGCGTGGTCGAGTTGGCCCGTGAGGCGGCCAGCGCTGCAGGTTGTCCGGGTTGGCGGTTCTCGCTGCAGGCACCGTTCTATCTGCCATTCATGATGTTCAGTGAGCACCGCAGGTTGAGGCGGCAGATGTACGAGGCTTATGTCACCCGGGCAAGCGAGGTCGGCCCTGACGCCAAGCGTTTCGACAGTGGTGATCTGATGGTAGAGATTCTCACCCGGCGTGGCGAGATGGCCCGGCTGCTGGGTTTTGCCAGTTACGCCGAGTATGCACTGCAAGATCGCATGGCTGGATCGCCACAGGAGGTCAGTGACTTTCTTGAGCGGTTGACCGCTTGCACCCGTCCCGCGGCGCAGGTTGAGTTTGACGAGCTACGTGAGTTCGCAAGCTCGACACATAGCCACGACGATTTACAGGCCTGGGATATTCCTTATTACTCGGAGAAACTCAAACAGTCGCGATTTGCTTTTTCCGATGAGCAGGTTCGGCCCTACTTTCCGTTGCCGCGGGTGCTCGAGGGGCTCTTTGCCGTGACCGAAAAACTTTTTGGCATACGTGCTGTTAAGGCGGAATGTGAACACACCTGGCACGAAGACGTGCTGTTTTTTGAACTGCGAGATCACACTGGCGTAGTGCGCGGATGTTTTTTTCTCGATCTGTATGCGCGCGCTCACAAGCGCGGCGGCGCCTGGATGGCCGACTGTATTGGTCGGCGGCGTTTGGCCGATGGCGCCCTCCAGTTACCGGCGGCTTTTCTGACCTGTAATTTCATGCCACCCGTAGGCGACAAGCCGTCGTTGTTGACCCACGATGATGTAGTTACGCTGTTTCACGAGTTTGGCCACGGCCTGCATCACCTGCTGACGCAGGTCGACGAGCCCGCTGTCGCGGGTATCAGCGGCGTTCCCTGGGATGCGGTGGAGTTGCCGAGTCAATTTCTGGAGAACTGGTGCTGGGCACCTGAGGCATTAGTAGCGATCTCCGGCCACTACCAGACCGGCGAGGCGCTGCCGGATGATTTACTCGATAAGCTGCGCGGTGCTCGCAATTTCCAGTGTGCATTGCAGATGTTGCGCCAGCTGGAATTCTCGATTTTTGACATGGCTGTGCATGGCGCCGAGTCATTGTCGACAGCGCAGGCCATTCAACAAACGCTGGATACAGTGCGCGAAAAAATAGCGGTTGTTCACACGCCCGCGTGGAATCGCTTCCAAAACAGCTTCTCGCATATCTTCGCTGGGGGTTATGCGGCGGGATACTACAGTTACAAGTGGGCCGAGGTGCTGTCAGCAGATGCCTTCAGTCGTTTTGAGGAAGATGGAATTTTTGATCCCAGGTGCGGCCGTGATTTTTTGCAATTGATACTTGAGAGCGGCGGTGTCAATGATCCGTTGGATAATTTCATCGCGTTTCGCGGTCGCGAGCCCTCGGTTGAGGCTTTACTGCGCCACAACGGTCTGGAAAAATGAGAACGCTGGGCGCTCTTTGCTTGTGGCTGGCCCTGGTGAGCCCGGCACAGGCGCTGACCAACCAGCTTGGTTCGCACCCTTCGCCTTATCTTGCNTTGCACGGCGATGATCCNGTGGCGTGGCAGGTCTGGAGTGAGTCGGTATTTGAAAAAGCCCGCCAAGAAAACAAATTGGTTTATGTTTCGGTGGGTTACTTCTCATGCCACTGGTGTCACGTGATGCAGCGCGAGAGTTATCGCAACCCGCAAATCGCACGGATGCTGAACCGGGATTTTGTGCCGGTCAAAGTCGATCGCGAGTTACAACCCGCTTTGGACGAGACGCTTATGGATTTTGTCCAGAAAACCCAGGGCCGTGGCGGTTGGCCATTGAATGTTTTTTTGACCCCCGAGGGTTATCCACTCTATGCGGTTCTGTACCTGCCGCCAGATTCGTTCGCCAAGGTGATTCGGCAACTGGATGCAATCTGGCGCGAAGACTCCGAGCACCTCACCGCAATGGCCCGACCCGTTGGCACCGACGATTTTCCGGATAGTGCTGGCCAGGTTGATCCGGCCCAAGTAGCTTCTTTGGGTAAACGTTTTGAAAAGATGGCACTGGCCTTCGCCGATACTTTTGAAGGGGGTTTTGGTGATCAGTCACGCTTTCCACACGTGCCACAGCTGGAATATCTGCTGGACCGCTATCAGCACCGGGCCAGTGCGCCGGTGCGTGAGGTACTGAAAAGCTCGCTCGATGCGATGGCCTGGCGCGGCCTGCGCGACCATGTTGATGGAGGGTTCTTTCGTTATACCGTAGATCCCGGGTGGAGCCAGCCGCACTTCGAGAAAATGCTTTATGGCAATGCGCAGCTTGCTTCGCTGTACCTGAGAGCCGGGCAGGTATTGCAGCGTGAGGATTACATTGAGGTCGGGCTCTCTACCCTGGACTTCATGGCGGATCATATGCTGAGCGATGGCGGGGCCATGGTCGCTTCACTTTCGGCGATTGATGCCCAGGGCCGTGAAGGGGCGTATTACCTGTTCGACCTTGAGACTTTGCAGCGGACACTACATAAAGACGAGCTTGAAGTTCTGCGCGCAACATGGTCGCTCGATGGCCCGGCGCCTTTCGAGGAGGGGNATCTTCTGGTAAGTCAGTTGCCCCTGAACGAGGTAGCAAATACCCTCGGGCGACCACTGGCCGATGTGCANACGATGCTGGCCAGTGCGATGGCAAAATTGCGCACCCTGCGCCGTACCCGGGGCCTTCCGGTTGACGACAAGCAGCTGGCGGGGTGGAACGCACTTGCTCTGCAGGCTTTTGTTGCGGCATCAGTCCAGACTGGCGCTGCGCGATACGCAGATATCGCCAGGGGGATCAAAGCTTACCTGGAGCAGACGCTGTGGCGCGATGGCACGCTCTACCGCGCTATAGTCAATGACGAGCCACTGGGAGTGGTCGCGCTCGCAGATTACGCTTACCTGGCCCGCGCTTTGCTGGATTTTGCCCGCTGGTCGCAAGATTCAGCCGATTTCAGGCTCGCGACCGAGGTGGCCAAGGCAGGCTGGCGTGATTTTAGGGTAGCTAACGGCTGGCGCCGCGAGCCAGGTAGAGCGTTGGCTGAATCGGGACTGCACGAGATATTTTCCGATGATTCTTTGCCAGCGCCTGATGCGGTACTGGCGAAAGTCAGCCTGCAACTGGCACGCGCCGGGGCAGATCCTACGCTTTCCCGTTGGGCCCGAGCGATGCTTGACCGCGCCTATGATACCGTGGCGCAGAACCCTTTTTCCCACGGCTCCCGCCTGGCCGCACTGGCGCTAGCCGTAAGTGACGGGGGGTAACCCAAAGAGGCGATTCTAGGTGTCGGGTAAACAAGCTGATTTGCTATAATCGCGCCTCTTTTTTAGTTGGCGCCTAAGATGCTTGCAGGGCGCCTTTTGTGATTAACACAAGAGAGCTTCATGGCTGACAATATAAATAACGGTAGACGTCGCGTGCTTACCACCGTGACCACAGGCGTTGGCCTTGCCGGCGCCGCTGCGCTGGCTGTACCACTAGTGGCCAGTATGAAACCCAGCGCCCGTGCGCGAGCGGGCGGAGCGCCGGTCGAGGTTGATATAACTGATCTGGCTCCGGGGCAAATGAAGGTTGTGGAATGGCGTGGCAAGCCAGTTTGGATACTGCGCCGTGACGAGACCATGCTCTTGGAACTCGCCAGCATCGTGGACGACCTGTCTGATCCGAATTCCGCTGTGGTTGAGCAGCAGCCGGATTATGCCCGTAACGCACACCGCTCCATCCGTTCCGATGTTTTGGTCGTGCTCGGAGTTTGCACCCACCTTGGCTGCGCGCCCAGCAAGAATTTTGACAAAGGGGTCGCATCGGGTCTTGGCGATGACTGGGTTGGTGGATTCTTCTGTCCCTGTCACGGCTCCAAGTTTGATCTTTCCGGTCGGGTCTATAAGAACGTACCCGCCCCGACTAATCTTGAAGTGCCGCCGCATTCCTATGTGTCGGATAACCGTATCGTCATCGGGATAGATGAAGAGGAGGCGACTGCATGAGTCTTCTCAACTGGATAGATGATCGTTTTCCGTTAACCAAAGTCTGGCAGGAGCATATGGCGCAATATTATGCGCCGAAGAACTTCAATATTTGGTACTACTTCGGGTCGCTGTCTCTACTTATGCTGGTGCTACAAATTGTCACCGGCATCGTCCTGACGATGCATTACAAGCCTGATGCCGACCTGGCGTTTGCCTCGGTCGAATACATCATGCGCGATGTACCCGCAGGTTGGTTCGTACGTTATCTGCACGGCGTCGGGGCATCGATGTTTTTTCTCACCGTATACCTGCACATGTTCCGCGCCCTGCTGTATGGCTCGCACCGTCATCCGCGTGAGCTCATCTGGTTGCTGGGTATGGTGATCTACGTGGCACTGATGGCTGAAGCCTTTTTTGGCTACCTGCTACCGTGGGGCAATATGTCCTACTGGGGCGCCCAGGTCATCATCTCGTTGTTTGGCGCAATCCCTGGCATCGGGGAGCCATTGGCCGAGTGGATTCGCGGCGATTTCGTGATATCCGATGCTACGCTAAACCGCTTTTTCGCGTTCCATGTCATTCTGTTGCCCTTGTTGCTGGCATTGTTGGTCTATTTACACATTGTCGCCCTGCACAAGGTAGGCTCAAACAATCCTGATGGGATTGAGATCAAGAAAAACAAGGACAAGGATGGTATCCCCGTAGACGGGATTCCGTTCCACCCGTACTACACTGTGAAAGACACCTTTGGCGTGGCGGTCTTTATGGCCGTGTTTTTGGCCATTGTCTTTTTTGTGCCCGAACTGGGCGGCTGGTTTTTAGAGAAGGATAATTTTGCACCAGCCGATATTCTGCAGACACCGCCGGATATTGTGCCGTTGTGGTATCTCACTCCGTATTACTCAATTCTGCGGGCTGTCACCTTTGAATGGTTGCCCGGGGGCGCGAAGCTGTGGGGCGTGATCGCGATGGGTGCTGCGATCGTGATGTTCTTCTTCTTGCCGTGGTTGGATCGCGCCAAGGTTCGCTCGATTCGCTACCGTGGCTGGCTATACAAGACCTTTCTCATGCTTTTTGTGGTGACTTTTCTTATGCTCGGTTACCTGGGAACGAAGAATCCCGGACACGTCGATATTTTCTGGTTCAAAAACCTCATATGGGCGCAGATTGGCTTGGTAATTTACTTCGCGTTTTTTCTGCTCATGCCAATTTATACCCGGCTCGACCGAACAAAGCCCGAACCGGACCGGGTGAGGTAGGAATTCATGATGAGCATGATCAAAAAGCTATTACTGATCGTATCCCTACTCGTATCGCCCGCACTGCTGGCGTCTGGAGGAGGAGAAAACCTGGATTCGGTNTACATNAACCTGGCNGANAAAGGCTCGCTGCGCCGTGGAGCGCATACTTTTGTCAACTATTGCCTATCCTGCCATGCGGCCTCCTATATGCGATATGAGCGGATGGCGGCTGATCTCGAGATCGATACCCCGACGCTGGTTGAGAACTTGATGTTTGCGGCAGATAAGCCGGGGGAACTGATGACAATAAATATGGCATCTGAGGATGCCAAGGCATGGTTTGGGGTTGTGCCACCGGATCTCAGCCTGACTGCGCGTTCTCGTGGGCCAGACTGGATTTATACCTACCTGCGAAGTTTTTACCGTGACGAGAGCACCCCGACTGGATGGAACAACACGCTCTTTCCAAGCGTTGCGATGCCCCATGTGCTGTACGAATGGCAAGGNNTGCGTGAAGCTCATTTTGATGAGTCACACGGTGTCAGCGAGTTCAGCGGCTTCGAGCAGATCGTATCGGGCGAGATGAGCGAGGTCGCCTATGACGAGGCAATCAGTGATCTGACCAACTTTATGGTCTACCTCGCTGAGCCAGCCAAACTGGTGCGTTACCGTATCGGTTTCTGGGTGATGGGTTTCATGCTTGTTTTTATCGCCCTGACTTACGCTTTAAAAAAGGAATACTGGCGAGACATCCATTGACGGCACACTGGTGGGNCAGCTATTGCGCTGCGCTGGTATACAGGATAAATGCTTTGGTTAATCAACTATGAAACTCTACTCTGGACCACTTTGCCTTTACAGTCACGTTTGCCGATTTGTCTTGAGCGAGAAAGAGATTGACTACGAAGTCATTTACTCGACGAATGGGCGCGCAGACCAGGAGGTTGCCGAACTGAATCCTTACGGGGAAACGCCGACATTGGTGGACCGTGATTTAATTCTATACGACAGCATGGTCGTCAGCGAATACCTCGATGAAAAGTTTCCGCACCCACCGCTGCTGCCCAGCGACCCGACTGCCCGGGCCCAGGCCCGGGTAATGGTGACCCGATTACGTCGTGACTGGCTGGATGCGCTACAGTTTTGTATCACTACCGGTACGCGGGTCGACAAGAAGCTGAGTAAAAGTCTGTGGGATGGTTTGATGGCAATGTCGAACCATTTCGGGCAGCAAAAGTATGCGCTTGGCAATGAATTCAGCCTGGTTGATTGCTACCTGGCAGCACTGTTGTGGCGGTTGCCTGTGCTGAAATTAGATCTGCCTCGACAGGCTTCGAAGATTCTTGACTACGGCGGCCGGATGTTTGATAAACCGGGTTTCCAGGCAAGTCTGAGCGAAGCCGAGCGAGAGATTCGCGCCGCTTAAGGCGCACTACTGTTTGCCGGGTCTGATGGGATCTGATGACATTGAGGCGAGTTCAAACCGCCCTTATCTGATACGGGCGATTCGCGACTGGGCTATTGATAATCACCTGACGCCACAACTGCTGGTTAATGCCACGATCAGTGGTGTCGAGGTGCCCAGTGAGTTCGTTGAGAACGGACAGATTGTGCTGAACGTTAGCCCTCATGCAGCGNATAATCTGGACATGGGAAACGACTTTATCTCTTTCTCAGCCCGCTTTCAGGGTGTTTCGCGGTCGGTGATTGTGCCGGTCTCAGCAGTTATCGCGGTATTTGGCCGCGAGAGCCGTCAGGGCATGTCTTTTGAAGATCTGCCCGAGGATATCGAAGCCGACGAGGCGTTGAACGACCCGCCTGCGCGCGGTAAGCCCCACCTTAAACTGGTGGACTAGTGGTTGAAAGATGTTGGGNCAGACCCGATATTGCCTTTAGAACACACTGAGCACCGTTTAATGAGCACAACCCAAATGCGGGGCACTACCATTCTCTCGGTTCGCCGAGGCAATCAGGTGGTGATTGGTGGGGATGGCCAGGTCACACTGGGTGATACCCGNATGAAAGGCAACGCGCGCAAGGTTCGGCGACTGCATGATGATACGGTGATCGCCGGTTTCGCGGGTGGTACTTCGGACGCGTTCACACTNTTTGAACGTTTTGAGGGCAAACTGCAAAAACATCAGGGCAATCTCACTCGCGCTGCGGTTGAGTTATCCAAGGACTGGCGCACAGATCGTATGCTACGCCGGCTGGAGGCCTTGCTTGCAGTTGCCGATGCATCGGTGTCACTGATTCTTTCCGGTACCGGGGATGTCATAGAGCCTGAGGGCGGGATCATGGCGATAGGCTCTGGNGGCGCCTACGCTAAGGCCGCCGCCCAGGCNCTGGTTACGGAGACCGATCTTGATGCCCGCCAGATCGTTGAGAAATCATTGAATATTGCCGCTGGTATCTGCATCTACACCAACTGCGAACTTACCATTGAAGAACTGGAGATTGCACCGAAGTGAGTTGGCGTAAGCCACTCTGGGCTGACTGTGCCGGGTGCTTTATCTTCCTGCGTTTGTAGACCCAAGAACTTTTCCAACAGAACGATACTATGTCCGAGATGACGCCCCGGGAGATTGTCGAGGAACTCGACAAGCACATTATTGGTCAGGCACAGGCGAAGCGGGCTGTCGCGATCGCTCTTCGAAATCGCTGGCGGCGGGCTCAGGTGCCAGATGAATTTCTGCGCAATGAGATCACGCCAAAGAACATATTGATGATAGGCCCTACCGGGGTGGGCAAGACCGAGATTGCCCGGCGTCTGGCACGCCTGGCCCGAGCGCCGTTTATCAAGGTCGAGGCGACCAAGTTCACCGAGGTGGGGTATGTGGGTCGTGAGGTTGATTCAATCATTCGTGATCTGGTGGATATGGCGATCAAGATGAGCCGCGAGGAAGCATTGGAGCGGGTACGTCCGCGCGCTGAAGATGCTGCCGAGGAGCAGTTGCTGGATCTGCTGTTGCCCCAGGCCCGCGGTGTTGACTCCGCTGATGACATTGCAGCCGTTGATCAGGAGGAGGGAGCCGGCCGCCAGCGCCTTCGCAAATTGTTGCGTGAAGGCAAGCTGGACGATAAAGAAGTCGAAATTGAAGTTGCGACTCCGACCGTGGGGGTGGAGATTATGGGTCCGCCAGGAATGGAGCAGATGACTGATCAGTTGCAGGGCATGTTTCAGAATCTGGGCGGTCAGCGCAAGACTGCGCGCAAGGTCAAGGTGCGCGAAGCATTGCGATTGCTCACCGAAGAAGAGGCCGGCGCACTTGTCAATGACGACGAACTCAAGCACGAAGCACTTGAGCGGGTAGAGCAGCACGGTATTGTTTTTCTTGACGAGATCGACAAGATTGTCGGCCGCAGCGAGGCCCAGGGTGCCGATGTGTCGCGCGAGGGCGTCCAGCGCGATCTGCTACCGCTGATTGAGGGCTGCACCGTCAGCACCCGCAACGGCATGATCAAGACCGATCATATTTTGTTTATTGCCTCGGGCGCATTTCAGATGAATAAACCCTCGGATCTGATACCGGAACTGCAGGGTCGCTTGCCAATACGGGTTGAACTCGATGCGCTGGACGCCGGCGATTTTGTCCGCATCCTGACTGAGCCGGATGCTTCGCTGACCGAGCAGTACGCTGGGCTGATGGCGACCGAAGGGGTCAGCCTGGAGTTTGCGCCGGATGGTGTCGAGCGAATAGCCGAAGTGGCGTGGCAGGTTAATGAACGGATCGAGAATATTGGCGCACGGCGGCTGCATACCGTCATGGAGCGCTTGCTGGAGACGATTTCGTTTGCAGCGGCTGATCGCTCAGGGCAAGTGGAGTTAGTCGATCGGGACTATGTGGATCAACACCTGGTTGATCTCGCCGCGGATGAGGATCTTTCGCGCTACATTCTCTAGATTCTCCAGCGCAAAAATATGGCGGCAGCCGTATACTGGGTCGTCCACCCTCGCCGGGGAGGACGCGGATGGCGGTACTGCTGATAGATGGACTCAACCTGATACGCCGAATTCATGCTGGTGTACCGGATGCGGCGAAGGATCGTGACGATGGAGTGCTGACAGCCTGTGTGGCGTCGGCACGCCGGGCTCTGCGTCGGCATCATCCCAGTCACGTTATTCTGGTAATGGAAGGCCAAGAGTTGAGTTGGCGTTCCCTGGAGTATCCGGATTACAAAAAGGACCGGGTCGGGATGCCGGAAGATCTTCGAGCCAATCTGCCGGCCATTCTTGCAGCGCTTGCCGGGATTGGGGTTAATGCCCTGTCTGCACAAGGCTTTGAAGCGGATGATCTCATCGGCTCGATTGCTGCCCGTACCGCCACGAAGGGTGTTTCTGTGGTCATTCTGTCCACGGACAAAAGTTTTTGCCAGTTGGTCTGTGACCATATTGCCGTTCACGACCACTTCAATGATGTGGCGCACGACAGTCTTTGGATACGCGATCGTTTCGGCGTCGAACCCGTGCAACTGGTCGATCTCTTCAGCCTGGCGGGTGATCCCTCACTGGGGCTGCCAGGCATTCGTTCGGTCGGGGTGCACACTGCGGCCCGACTGTTACATGACTACGGTGGCCTCGATGGCGTGATCAAAGCAGCCCCGCAGATTGCGGGAAAACTCGGTGAGAAACTGCGTGCCGGGCTTGACGGTATCGCACTGACCCGCCGGCTCGTCACCTTGCGTCAGGACGTCGACCTCGGGGCCAACCTACATGACTTTCGTTGGCTGCCGTCGATGACGCATGATACAAGGGGGAGCTCTTCCTAGAACCCAGAGGCTTTGATCCCAGCAAGTGGGAACTGGCTATTCCGGCTGTGACTATCAGTCA
>JGI26239J51126_1001508_pt1 | contig 10197 bp, 8 predicted proteins | sample SaaInlV_130m_DNA_3_FD_51126 | JGI IMG/M metagenome (IMG submission 51126)
ATTTCCCCAAACACGCAATCATCTTTGTTTGGTACTTGAGAATAATATATGCCAGATTTAATAAAAGTTAATTACGACTGCAATGGGAAGAGCACCAAGACGAATGCTCTTGGCATGCGGGAAATGCAGGAGAGAGCCTATGATAGAAGAGATGAACAATATCTTTTGATTAAGGCACCGCCCGCTTCAGGTAAGTCTAGAGCATTGATGTTTATTGGGTTGGATAAGTTAGAAAACCAAGGCGTAGAAAAGGTCATTGTGGCTGTCCCAGAGAGATCTATTGGAGCATCATTTGCACCTACAAATTTAAAGGAATATGGGTTTTATGCTGATTGGGATCCTAAAGATGAAAATAACCTATGCACACCTGGGAGTGATAAAAGCAAAAGTAAAATTCAATCTTTTAAAAACTTTATGGATAATGATGATAAAATCCTGATCTGCACTCATGCAACATTGCGTTTTGCATATGATGAGATTGAAGATAAAATATTTGTTAATACACTTCTTGCAATAGATGAGTTTCATCATGTATCAGCTTCCAGTGATAATCGCCTAGGAGAGTTAGTCAGGGGTGTAATGGCTAATTCTGAAGCACATATTGTAGCCATGACTGGATCCTACTTTAGAGGCGATTCTGTACCCGTATTACTTCCTGACGATGAAGCAAAATTTGTAAGTGTTTCATACACATATTATGAACAGCTTAATGGATATACCTATCTTAAGTCATTGGGTATCGGTTATCATTTTTACCAAGGCAGATATACATCCACAATTCACGAAATATTAGATACAGATAAGAAAACAATACTTCATATACCGCATATACAATCTGGTGAATCCACAAAGGATAAATACAAAGAAGTTGATTCAATTATTGATACAATAGGTCTTGTCGATCGCGTAGATAATGATACAGGTATAATATATGTAAAGAGACATGATGATGGTAAGATGATCAAGATAGCTGATTTAGTCAATGATGATCAAAAATACAGGGATAAGGTGATAGATTATTTACGCAAAATGTCCGAGTTAGATGATTTAGATCTTATTATTGCATTAGGAATGGCCAAGGAAGGATTCGACTGGCCATATTGTGAACATGCACTTACAGTAGGTTATAGAGGCTCCCTAACAGAAATAGTCCAGATCATTGGCAGGGCCACCCGTGATAGTTCCAATAAGACAACATCGCAGTTCACCAATCTTGTTGCTCAGCCAGATGTAGAAGATGATGAAGTCAAACTTTCTGTAAATAATATGCTGAAAGCGATCACAGCATCCTTATTGATGGAACAAGTATTAGCACCTAGCTGGAATTTTAAAACCAAAGTATTTGGTGATAATAAAACAAAGCCAGGTGAAGTGAAAATAAAAGGATTTAAAGAACCAAAAAGCGAAAAGGTAGCAAAAATCATTGAATCAGATCTGAATGATCTGAAGGCCACTATTCTTCAAGATGAAACAATGATTAAGGCGATACCNAGTGGTNTTGATNCTGAAGTAATCAATAAAGTTATCATNCCTAAAATTATTAGAGAAAAATATCCTGAATTAAAAGATGATGAAATTGAATCCTTAAGACAACATGTTGTTGTTGACTCTGTATTTAAAAACAGTGAAGTGAAGGAGACGGGAGGAAAACAGTTTATACGTATGGCAGGTAAATTTGTCAATATAGATGACATCCACATTGATCTGATTGATAAAGTCAATCCATTTCAACATGCTTTTGAAATTCTATCAAAATCTGTTACAGCTCCAGTGTTAAAACTCATCAAAGATCATATTGAGGCCAACAGAATTAACATCACTGCTGATGAAGCTGTTCTTTTATGGCCAAAGATAAAAGTTTTTTATAAAAAGTTTGAAAGAGAGCCAAATTTGGAATCTAGTGATCCATTAGAGAAAAGAATGGCGGAAGCAATTATCTATCTTAAAGATCAAAAACGTAGATCTCAGAATGATTGAAGATAGAAATAAACTACAGTCTATTTTTGAAGATGATCCTTATAATCTTCTGGAAATAAAGAGAAGAGCATCCCCTGCTGAAACTGAATTAGAAAGGTTGAAGTCTTCATTTGATGAAATAACTTTATTTTATAAAGAACAAGGTAGAGAGCCTTCTGCCAGTAGCGATATTAATGAACATTGCTTATATGCTCGCCTGAAAGGTATTCGAGAGAATAAAGAAAAAGCAGTTATCTTAAAAGCAATTGATAGTGAAGGCTTATTGGATCTAGAGCAGATTGAGATCAATACTATTGATGATGTATTTAAAGATGATGATCTTGGGATTTTTGATCAGGATGCTGAAGATATATTTACTTTCAAACATGTACCAAAAGAAAAATCTGCAGCAGATTATACAGCAAATAGAAAACCTTGCGAAAATTTTAATGAATATGAAGAACTCTTTAGTACTTGCCATGCAGAATTAAAAAACGGCAAACGTAAAATGATGAAGTTTTATAACCGCCAATTAACCGAGGGGGCATTTTTTGTTATTGATGGGGTTATGGCTCTTCTAGTGAAAACATATGATTTAAAAATCGATAAAATGGGACATAAAGATGGCCGTACTTTAACGGTTTTTGAAAATGCGACACAATCCAACATGAAACTTCGATCTTTGAGTAAAGCCGTTTTAAAGGGTGGTTATAGTATTTCATCATCTAGTTATCAAACTATATCAGAGTTTGATAAGAATATGGGAAAAGTATCAGATAATGACAAAGAAACTGGTTTGATATATGTAGTAACATCTATGAGTGAGGATCCAAAGATAGCAACTATAGAAAATCTTTATAAGGTTGGATTTACAAAACAAAGTCTAACTGTTAGAATAAAAGATGCGAAAGATGATCCTACATTTTTGATGGCTCCAGTATCTCCTCGTTCAACTTATAGATGTTATAACGTGAACCCACAGAAGCTTGAACATTTACTCCACAAATTTTTTGGTGAAGCATGCCTGGATATTGAAGTGACTGATAATAGTGGCAAAAAGTATGTTCCCAGGGAATGGTTTATAGCTCCTATCGGTATTATTGACCAAGCCATACAACTCATTATCACAGGAGAGATTGTAAATTATAAATACGATCGTGAAAATCAAGTGATTATGCAAATAGTTTAACAGATAATGAAATTAAATTAATAGAAGAAAGTATTGGCTAAGAAAAATAAAGAAGAATTTAATGTCTATGTGATTGGCTTAAAGCCTGAGTTTGCTAAAACAAAGGCTGCAAAAAAACAAAATCCTAATTTTGTCCCAGGTCCATATAAAAGATGTTACTATGTAGGATATTCTTCAAATACTCCAGAAGTCAGGTATAATCAGCATATAACTGGCTATATAAATGAAAAAGGACATTGTGTTTATCAAAAATAATAAAAACACCAATTATCTAACGTTGTATGGGCTGGCGGATGAAGAGATACAGATTGTGAATAACAGTCGTAACAAATCCTCAAAATTTCGATTGGAATAGAATGATCTACCTTTCAGAACTTTTGAAACGTCTAGATATTGGCATTGAAGAGCGGGTACTTCAGACAAAGGCTCGGTTCTTGGTCAAGCTACAGAATGCTCTTCGCGTCGAATGCCGGCTAACAATAAATTCAAAGGTTAATCTTGAACTAGCTTTTCCTGCTGCCCGAGTGCCAATTAAAGTTTTACCTGGATTGCCAGAAGCTTTAGAATCTTTTAGTTTTCCGGATGATATTAATCATATACTTCTAATAGGAGCCAATAGAAGCCATTTAGAAAAAATTGTACATAGTTCGGTTGACTTATTAGAATTAAGGCAACAATTAGAGCCTTTTCCAATTGAACAAGATGTTACGGCGGATGAAATAGAATCTATAAGCGCATGGGCAAAAAATCTTCTTGGGCTTATTGATAATAGTGCCCCAATTAAAAAAATACTTTCTGTCAATAAGGATATTTTGGGTGTTTACAGGTATTGGCCATATCATAATATGCATGATGACCGAATACCAAATAAAGCAATAATAGAAATATATTGGGGTATTATTGGGTTTGTTGCTAAATGCCTTGGCTGTTCTGTTGAAGATATGACATGTGTGGTTCTAGCACACGAATTAGCACATGCCTATACTCAGCTCGGTGCGGATATTGATGGTAGACGCTGGAATACTAGCGATTTTTCTGAAACTGAACCGGCACTACAAGAAGGGCTAGCACAATATTACACAGAAAGGGTATTAAAACGGTTGAAGACTGATATACCAGGAGCCTATGATGCCTACACAGAATTACTTGAGCATCAACCAAAAAATTACCATACCCATGTAAGTTGGGTTATTAATTTCTCTCCAGAAACAGTTAGAAGAGCTATGATTGAGACTAGGAGAAAAAGAGAAAAAACGGTAGAACAATTTGAATTAAGGCTTAAAAAAGCAGAAAGGGGGCTTAGACCTCCAACAATAAGGCAAAACGAATTTTAAAACCAATCCATGTTTTTAATTTTCTACCTGTTGGGATGGGTTATTTGTTTGTGAATGGAACTCGTATAGGTTTCCAAATGTATATTGGGTGTGACAAAAAATGAGATTTATACTGCAATAGCCCTAATCACCACCATTCTCATATCTGTTCTTTGGAAGGAAGAACTAAAGTATAGAAGAAACTTTATAAGCGTTAAATCAGGATAGGTTGTAAGGTCATTTGAAGCAGTGCTATGGTTTAAATAAGGAGGTATGTATATTATAAAAAGTAAAGCCATTGACTTACCTTCTGTAGGTTTAATATTATTGGAAAAAAGCTCTAGAGCTAAGCATATAATTTTATCAATTAAACCACCCAAAAAAATAAGGGTAGCCATTCCCATAGGGACATCCTTTAGTGATGCTGAAAGTTTTGTAAAAACTAAAGTTGGATGGATACAGAATCAATTATCAAAAGTATCAAATGTTATTGATACTAGGATTGAATTAAAGCAAATAGATAGAAATATAGCTCGCCCAAAGCTTGAAGGAAGAATTGAAGAATTAGCCCAAAAATATCAGTTTACTTTCAATAAACTCTCAATTAAAAACCAAAAGACTAGATGGGGTAGCTGCTCTCTAAAGAATAATATAAATCTTAATGCTAGATTATTACATCTACCAACAGAGTTAATTGATTATGTTATTCTTCACGAATTAGTTCATACAAAAGTAAAGAATCATTCCAAGGAGTTTTGGTCTACTTTAGATAGATTTGTAGGTGATTCAAAATTTTATGATAAACAGTTAAGAAGTTATAAAATAATATAATAACCTAAACCCACCTCTCCAATTCTTCCTTCCGAACCCAGTTAGCATATATCTCAGTGGTGAAAAGAGCCGCATTTCTACGGCTCTAATGATCGGTGTCACACATACGTCACAGTAATCTGCAAATACCTTATTTTATTGACTTTTCCGAGGCTCATAACCCGATTAGTTTATTATTGCCCATTAGCGTGGTTTTTTGTTTGTGGAAAAAGTAGTATATTCCATTAACATCAGGAGTGCTCTGAGATTAGTTTCAGAGCCGCCAACCGAGCCGAGATAAATTGAGGCCACGGTGGTTTGATCCATAGACGGTAGATGTGCCCAGGAAAATGGGAATAAGAATAAACCGCCTGATGCTTGGCGGTTTTTTTCGTTTATAGACTTCCTGATGTGTTAACCATAAATAAAAAGGAAAACACATCATGAGTAAAATCACACCAAAAGACAGTGAGTTAAAACCAGTCTCACTATTTTTTAAATCAATCTATATTGGGATTCCAGAAGAAGACATAGAGATTCCACAAGTGGTCCAAAAAAACATTTCCCTTGTGGAGCAGAATCATTTGGAAATAATCACTTGGGGAATATTTTTTAATGCGCATTTAGGCCGTGGCGTTCAGGCATATATTCGTGCATCTAATGGGGAGATTAGTTACCCCCCGGAATACCTTCAGGGAGCATTTCTCATGTTTCTAAATAAGAATGACATCAATGCTGTTTCTAGTTATGGGATTAGGGAAAAGACAATAGTGGGTATACTTGATCAAGAAACAGGATCATTTCATTTATTAGATCTGTCTTTGCCTGATGAGAGCGATATATCAGTCTTAGAATTTGAAGGTGCAGAATTTTTTGATGAATACACCATAGAAAAGGATAACGCTGAACTACTTCGATCAAGTCATGTGGATTTCTTAAAAAGTAGAATGGCATATAAAGATTCAGATTATAAAAAAGCACTATTCTATTTAAATAAGGTTTTAGAGAAGAATCCCAATTATAGCCGAGCGTATTCTGCCCGAGGGGCAAATTACCAAGAATACCAGGATATGAGATATGCTTTAGCTAACTACTTTGACGGCCTTGAAATAAACCCCAATAATTGGCGGTCACTGTATAACATAGGTATACTTTTTGAAGAGGTTGGCTTAGTGGAGATAGCACGAAAGTATGTTGAAGCATGCCTTGAAATAAATCCCGACTTTGATGAAGCAATAAACTACCTTAATCTCATCAGTGATGATCATGACAATCCTAATGAACCGATAGAAATGAAAATTGAAGTATATGATTAATATACTTTATATCGACATCAATCCACATTTCGTGGGGTATTTTGTTTGTGGGATGATGGGTATTTCTTAATAATTGTTAAGAAATTCAAATTAGATTGAGTTCTCACACAAACATAGTCGTTAAATACATAGTTGAACACTATTACACTCTATATCATAAAGGATTCTTAGTTAATGAAAAAATACATATATAACATAATAATAATTTCCAATTTATTCGCTCAAATAGACTACACCACACAGATACAAACAATATTTAATGCCAACTGTACCAGTTGTCATATGTATGGTAATGCCAGTGGTGGTTTAACCTTAACCTCCTATTCTGGTGTTATGACTAATAGCAATAGTGGAGCTTCGGTTGTTCCAGAAGACCACGCTAATAGTTTGTTATGGCAACGAGTAAATAGCGGTGAAATGCCAGCCGGGAATAATCCTGACCTGAGTTCTGATGAAATAAATTTAATTGCTCAATGGATAGATGAAGGGGCTTTAGAGGTTGCGAGTGATTCTACATCTATTGAAGGCAGATGGTTATTAGAACAGTACAGTAATACTATGTATGAGTTTGATGGGGATGTAAGATTGACATATTTGTGTAATGCTGATGTTTGTGATTCAACTTATTGGAATTCTTTAGATACAAGTGATGCTTTGCCGACACAAAACCCTTACACTTTCATTAATGATACTCTGACCATTGATTTAAATTTTGGGAATTATTTTGTAGAAGTAGTTACTTTTTTGTGTGATGGCAATGTGATTGATTTTAATAGTCAACAAACCAATTTGCATAGAATAGGAACTGATTTTGATGAGTGTGAAGATTACAATGGTCAACAACTTGACATATCAAATGCTATAAATACCCCTGTACAATTCAGACTAAATCAGAACTATCCAAACCCATTTAATCCAACAACTACATTAGCCTATGACTTGCCAAAAGATGAATTAGTCAACATCACTATTTATGATATGATGGGTAGGATGGTGANCAATTTGGTCAGCAGTCAGCAAAATGCAGGCTATAAATCCATCCAATGGGACGCTACCAATAATGCAGGNCAGCCAGTNTCAGCAGGANTNTATCTTTACAGTATTGAAGCAGGGGAGTTCAGGCAGACCAAGAAGATGGTACTGCTGAAGTAGATAGTCCCTTTTCACAACATCAAGCTCCATATTCATGGGGTTTTTTGTTTGTGGGATGATGGCTAAATTTAATTGGTTATGAAAAAAGTATTTTCAGATTTCATTTTAGGGGCTCTTTTATTCTCATTTTTATCTGCACAAGAATGGGAACAATCATTTATTGCCGGAAATTTAGATATTAATGGTTTATTTATGGGAGGGTCAGAGGTCTTACATCTTGTTCCTCATAAAAATAAATTGTTTGCTTCCATAGGATATTGGCAAGATGAAAACAATATTTGGTATGGAGGTAATGATTTAAATCTTGGCTGGGCTCAAATANTATGTTTAGAAAACGAAGATGATAGTTGGAATGTTGACTTTGATTTGGGTTTGAATTATTTAAGACCAGAAATCCTCAAGCAGGTTATTTTCACCAAAGATTACAATGGTAATACATTGGATGCTCCCGATACATTGCTCATAGTGGGNGCTTATTCACCGAATTATATATCAGGAAATGTGACTGCTAATATTTTTATAAGAAATGATGTAAATAGTTCATGGGACCAAGTATTAGTTTATGAAGGTGGTTTTCCTGCTGGTGAAAATTATTCTATGCGTGATATTGAAATATATACCGATNAGGTAACTGGAATTGAGAATTTGATTATTTCTGTAGGTACGCAGGGAATTTTTTCTGGAAAATATAACCCCAATGTAGATGGTAAAATTGAAATAGGATTAAATCCTGAAATTGGACCTTTGAGTATTCGCTCATTAGGAATTGCAATTGCAAATAATATTTTATATTTCTCTTCAGGAAATAAAATTTTCAAAAGAAATGATGGTTTTAACCCTAGTTATGATGTTGTACATGATTTTATTGATTTAAGTTCAAATATAAATTCTGCTGTTGGAGGCATAAGAGGTCTTTCAACAATTTCTAATCCATCTGGAGTAAATGAATCAATGCTGTTGATGTGGTGCCCCAATGGTCAATCTAGTGGAACAATATTTCGACTTGACCCCAATGAATCACAAGAGTTCGACCGAGTTTATGAAACTAAAATTTCATTACTAGTAGAGGATTATTTACCCGGAGAAACAGTTACTTACTTGTTGGGAGCATATAATGAATTTTATTCATTCACAGACCCCGTTACTAACGAGGAATATAATATCATTGGTATAGAATCTTTACTTCAAGGAGATAATTTTCCAACATGGAATAGTTTTTATAGTGGTGCAATATTTGCTTTAAGAGATAATAGTGCTCAATACGAACTCCAAGAAATTAATGGAGCAATAGGTTTTGATGATAATCCTCTAGTTTCTGTTAGATGTTATGTGGAATCACCATTTGAAAATGAAGATGCACTGTATTTTGGTGGTTTTGATCCTAATGGTTATACATCAACAAATAATGCTTGGATTTATAAAAGGATATGGAACATTCTAGATATATTTGGACAAGAATCTCTATCAGTTATTGATTACAAAATCCATAATAATTTCCCCAACCCATTCAACCCAGTCACAACTCTCTACTACGACTTACCAGAAGACGTTATGGTCAACATCACCATCTATGATATGATGGGTAGGATAGTGAGCAATTTGGTCAGCAGTCAGCAAAATGCAGGCAATAAATCCATCCAATGGGACGCTACCAATAATGCAGGCCAGCCAGTCTCAGCAGGAGTATATCTTTACAGTATTGAAGCAGGGGAGTTCAGGCAGACCAAGAAGATGGTACTATTAAAATAGATTTACCCTTTCTACAACATCAAGCCTCACATTCGTGGTTTTTTTTGTTTGTGGATAAAATTGACGCTCATTCGTCATCCAGCCAATTTAAAATAGAAGAGAGTGCCCAAACTGTATGCGACCAAAGCCTTTTCTAACTATTTCTCTGGGTGCTTCATTGCCACTCAGTCGCCTATACCCATGACGACCGATTTGGCCTTAACTTTTTTAACCTTTTTATAATGCAAGTATCTAATAAAATAATTAAGAAAATAATTACTTTATTCACATTAAAGATAGGATATAAAATGAAATATATATTATTAATTATAATAACTATTAATTTAATTTATAGTCAATGTATAGAAGCAGAATATTCAACAGTTGGTATCTTAACTGATTTAAGTGAAGAAACTTATAATAGTGATGAATCGGTTAATGCATATAGTATTTATTCTTGGACATCGAATGATACAAGTAGAATATTATCTGGAAATGGGATTCCAAATCATGAAGTGGGAACATTCCCCAATCCTCATAATCCAAACACAATCAGCGAACAAGATGTAAATCAAATATTTACTCTATGCCCATATTTAGTATCTGAAACTGGTGTTCAGGTTGGTGGACCTGCAGGTGCAATAGCTTATGCTATAAATAGTGTCAAATTTGACCCAGGAACAGCAGGACGATGCGATGATAATGGTGAGTGTAGCTTAGCTCAAGGCCAGGG
>JGI26239J51126_1001510_pt1 | contig 10190 bp, 10 predicted proteins | sample SaaInlV_130m_DNA_3_FD_51126 | JGI IMG/M metagenome (IMG submission 51126)
ACATCACTATTTTTTATTTTAGCTATAAATACACTTTCTGTGAGCGCTGAAGATGTTTCTAAAATTTCTGAAGAAACGTTTAAAGACAAGGTGGAGGTTTTATCCTCCCCTATTAAAGATTTAATCAAACCAAAATCATTAATGTCCACTGAGCTTTCCGAAAGTGCAGCAAAAATACCAAATGCAAAAGTTTTAGACGCATCCTTACATAAAAATAAATCAGATAGTTCAATTTCAAAAGTGGGGTTATTTACTCCAATAGATTCTCTTAAAAAGCACCCTGGCTCTATAGTGCTATCTTTAAAAGATGCCATCATTCGNGCACTTTCAAATAACGTATCCATAGCAGTTGAATCATTTAATTCCAAGGTTAAAAAAGAGACTATTATAGACAGTCTTTCAGAGTTTGATGCAACGCTTGGCCTAGAATTATCTACAGCAAGAAAGACTCAACAGTTAGCGAGTGCTTTTAGTTCACCCAATAGAATGGAAAATGACAATGATAATTGGGATTTATCCTTATCTCAGAAATTAGTTACAGGAGCAAACTATCAATTTGATTTCACAAATAATAGAAATAAAACGAATAGTGCAACAGCAGGACTTAATCCAAGTTATAGTTCTGAATTTCAATTGAGCCTAACACAACCCTTATTAAAGAACTTTGGTATTGATCTAAATAAACGCAATATCCATATTGCAAAAAATGAAGTAGACATATCTGACCATGAATTCAAAACTAAAGTAATTGAAACTGTTAGTGAGGTTGAAAATATTTACTGGGATTTTGTTTTTACTCTCGGAGATTTAGAAGTTAAACAAAAATCACTTGANCGAGCCAAAGACCTCCAAAGACGTGTAAAAGCCCAGGTTTTAGTAGGAATAATGGCCCCAATCGAAACTCTTCAAGCTGAATCTGAAGTTGCTTCCCGTGAAGAATTTCTGCTAAGTGCACAAGATTCAATAGATGACAATCAAGATAAATTAAAAAATATTTTAAATATAGATTTTTCATCACCCGAAGGTCTTAGTCCAATATACCCTTCTAATCAAGCTAATGTCCTAATTGTGGATTTTGATTTTAATGAAATTGTGAAAATGGCTCTATCAAACCGACCTGACTATCTTGCAAAAAAAAAAGATCTGGAAAACAAAAATATTTTGGTTAAATACCAAGAAAATCAAATTTATCCATCAGTTGACTTAGTGGGTAGTCTGGGTATTAATGGATTGAGTGGAGAAGCTACCACTATAACCTCAGGGACATTCCAAGGAACAAGTGCTTACGGGGGTAGTTATGGTAATTCTTTAACTGATGCACTCTCGACAAACTACTACGATTGGGAGTTTGGAGTTAAATTTAGCTATCCCCTAGGTAATAGATCTGCGAAGAGCAAGTTATCCGCTTCCCGNTTGGAAAAAGCTCAATTAATTTTGGGNATCAAAGACCTTGAGAAAAAAATTATTCTAGANGTCCGTGAATCTGCTCGTCAATTAAAAACTGACTCCAAAAGAATCAAAGCNGCTACTGTTGCAAAAAAACTTGCCGAAGAAAAATTAAAAGCTGAAGAAAAAAAGNTTGAAGTTGGATTGTCGACNAGCTTTAACGTTTTAAAGTTCCAAGAAGATCTCGCAGAAGCACAAAGCAATGAAATAAAAACTATTATTGANTACAAACAATCAAGAGTTCTTTTTCGCAAGAGTATCGCCTCGACTTTAAAGCATCACGACGTAACGCTTACGACTAAAGAAATCACATGAAAAAAACTTTAGTCGTGTTAGTTTTATCCATTCCTTTATTGATTTTTGTATACAACCTCACTGGTGAAGTCGATGATTCAGAATCTCTATCTAAAATTGAGTATAAGAAGGTTAAAGTTTTTAAAGGAGACTTAATAGTAAAAGTTTCAGCAAAAGGCATTGTTGAACCAAACTTTAAAGTAGAAGTTAAATCGAAAGCAAGTGGCAAAATTCTCAATTTTCCACTAGAGGAAGGTGCCTCTATCAAAAAAGGCCGACCGTTGCTTCATCTCAATAAAAACGATGAAACAAGGAATGTTGCTAAAGCAAATGCAGACCTAACAAGTGGTGAAGCTAGTCTTAAAAAGTCGAAGACTGCCCTCCTTTTACAACAACATCGCTATAAAACCGATCTAAAGTTATCTTCCTCTGAAGTTGAAGAGGCTATAGCAAATTTAGATGACTCTAGATACCAGAAAAAAAGGCAATACGAGCTTTTCGAAAAAAAATACATATCGCAAGAAACCCTGGATAAAGCGGTAACCACTTTTAAGGTTAACCAAGAAAATTTAACCCAAGCCAAAGCTAAACATCAAGCAGCTAAAGATGCTATCCATGATATTGCAATGAAAGAGCATGAGGTTGAGTTGGCTGCGGCAGAAGTTATCCGCCGTCAGATAGCTCTTGATGAATCAAAAGAACGCTTGGAAGAGACAGATATCTACGCTCCCATCTCTGGGGTAATAATCCAAAAATTAGTTGAAGAAGGTCAAATTATATCCTCAGGAGTTTCCAACGTTAGCGGCGGAACTGCTTTGGCGGAAATTGCTGATATGTCAAGGATATTTATTATCGCTGATGTTGATGAAACAGACATTGGGGATATTCGCGAAGGGCAAAAAGTTGATGTAACTGCAGACGCTTATTACGGAAAAATATTTAAAGGAAAGGTTTTAAGCATCGCACCTAAAGGTGTTGTAGAAAACAGTATTACAATCTTTAAAGTAAAAATTGAAATAAAAGATCAGGGAAAAAATATTTTAAAGCCCATGATGAGTTCAAATGTTGACATCATAACAAATAAAGTAAAAAACACATTATATGTTTCAAGGCAAGCGATTAGATTGTCTGAAAATAAAAGCTACGCGATTATACTAAAAAATGAATTACCCGAAGAGATAGAGGTTAAAACTGGGATTCAAACACCTATACATAAAGAAATCCTTTCCGGTCTTGTCGCTGATCAGGACGTAATCATTGGAGACTGGAAAAAACTACTTGAGGAAGCAAAAGAATCTAATACCAAGGGGTCCTCTCTAAAAAAGATACTTTGGATGATTCGATCTAAATAAGCTGCGATGATTGAAATTAATAACCTCAGCAAAACCTATTTATTGGGGAAAGTACCTGTTTATGCCATAACTGACATAAGCTTTCGCATTAATAAAGGAGAGTTTGTGGCAATTATAGGGCCTTCAGGAAGTGGAAAATCTACTTTATTAAATTTGCTAGGTTGCCTCGATCTACCCTCCTCTGGAACATATCTCCTCGAGAACTTTAATATCAAATCATTAAAACCAAATCAATTGGCAGAAGTTCGCAATAAACGAATAGGATTTGTTTTTCAGAATTTTAATTTGCTACCACGTGCTTCTGCTTTGGAAAATGTAGAACTTCCCCTTATATACGGAAGAACCAAAAATTCTCGAGAAATCGCACTAGAATCATTAAAGAAGGTTGGTCTTTCCGAGAGAGCTAAACATAGACCAAATGAGCTTTCTGGTGGAGAACGCCAACGAGTCGCTATTGCTAGGGCTATTGTAAACAAACCAGCAATTGTTTTGGCAGATGAACCGACAGGCAATCTTGACACGCAAACTGGCAAGGATATCATGGGTATTTTTTCTAGGCTTAATAATGAAGGGACTACAATAATTATCGTAACGCATGAGAGAGATGTTGCTACCTTAACAAGACGAACAATTGAAATGGTAGATGGAAATATAGATCGAGATATCAGAACAATGGAGCTCGCCACCTGATGCTTATATTGGATCTCTTTAAGATGGCGTTGCGAAGCCTTATAGCAAACACAATGCGTACATTCCTTACTGCCCTTGGAATGATTATAGGTGTTGCATCTGTTATTTCTATGATCTCTATTGGTGAAGGTGCTCGACAACAAACATTAAGCACTATAGAAAAATTTGGGACGAATATAATTACGATTAAACCTGGAAGAAAAAAAAATAGACACGTTTCATCTGATACGGTGAAAACTTTAAAGTTTTCTGATGCCAAAGCAATAGAAATAAATATTCCACTTATTTCTGGAGTAGCAGCACAAGTATATCGCTCAGCGCAACTAAAATACGGAAGTAAAAATACAAACACAACTGTTAGAGGCACTGGCGAAAAATACCTACAACTCTCTAATTTTACTATCGAGCGAGGGCGTTACTTTAATCAAGAAGAGGTTCGGTCAGTCAGAAAAGTTGCTGTCATCGGTTCAACTGTTGTTAAAAACTTATTTGGTGATATAAACGCAATAGGCAAAGAAATTAAAGTTGATGGGAATAACTACCTTGTAATTGGTTCAACTGAGCAAAAGGGAGCTCTTAGCTGGTTTGATCCTGATGATCAAATATTTATTCCAGTTACAACAGCGCAAAAACGACTATTTGGTATCCACCATATTCAATCTATTGATGTACAAGCAAGACAAATGGAAGATTTAGAAGTAATTAAGAAAGATATCGATTCACTCCTTAGAATTAGGCATGGTATTCATACGGACGAAGATAGTGATTTTCACGTTCAAAACTCATCTCAATGGCTTAATAGTTGGGGGGACGCTGCAAAGACATTTACTTACTTGCTAGGTGGGATTGCTGGTATTTCCCTTTTAGTTGGTGGTATTGGTATTATGAATATCATGTTAGTTTCAATTACCGAGAGAACAAAAGAAATTGGTATACGGATTGCCGTTGGCGCTAAAAAAAGTGAAATAATGGAGCAATTTCTTATTGAATCGGTTCTTATCAGCTTTATTGGAGGAGGTTTAGGAATCTTACTTGGAATAATAATTTCACGAACTGTTTCCAAAATTGGAGGATGGGATACTATTATTTCAACTCAATCCATAATGCTTGCGTTTGGATTCTCCGTTGGGATAGGAATTTTTTTTGGTTTTTATCCAGCAAGAAAAGCTGCAAACCTTAATCCTATAGATGCTTTAAGATACGAATAAAATTTCTACCTCTCCCCTACTTGTTCCTATATTATTTTTTCAAATAAATATTTGCCCGCGATGCAATGAAAATCTACCCTAGGTTTAATCAATTTCATGAATCTTTCGTGAATAACAAGCGAATACCAATTCATGGAGAAAAAATAGTACCTCCATTTGATATAGCCATACTGTTTAAAAACTTATTCTATGAAAACAATAAAGCCTTTCTTTATGAAAGTAAAAATGGGACCCAAAATACATCGGAATATTCATTTATGGGTATTCCAAATAATAATTATGTCCGAATTGAAAGTGATTATTCATCCATTAAATTAAATGAAGATTCTGAAGAAATCATTGGAACTGTCGAGGATGGTTGGAATGCGCTGAACTTTGAAACTAACGTACCAAACTATAAATATTCCCCTCATTTCTGGGGTGGTTGGGTCGGTTATATAGCTTATGAAGCTGGCAACTCATTCGAAATACTCCCAAAAAGGAAATCTAATGAATTTGAATTGGCAGACGCATACTTCATGCAAGTCGACAGACTAATTGTCTACGATCATAATTTAAATAAATTGAAATATATAATAGCGGCTGAACCGTGTTCCGATAAATCAAAATACGATCAATACACGGTTGAAATAAATAGAATGTGGAAAAAAATCGAACTTAGCTTATCGAAACCTTTAACTAAAATTTCTGCAAAAAAGAACTATGAAGTCTCAAATTCAATTAATTTTAAGTCAAATTTATCACCAAATAATTATAAAAAAATAGTTAGCAGAGCTAAAACATATATTCGTGATGGTGATATCTATCAAGCGAACCTTTCTCAACGTTTCAGCACTGATTTTAATGGTGACCCATTAAATCTTTATCTTAAATTACGCAATGTCAATCCCGCACCTTTTTCAGGTTTTTTAAAATTTTCTAATTTCACCATTATCAGTTCCTCTCCAGAACGCCTTTTAAAGGTCAAAGATGACAAGTTAGAAACTAGACCTATAGCTGGTACTCGTCCAAGAGGATCTGATGATAAAAAAGATGCTGTCTTGACCAAAGAGTTATTGCTAAATGAAAAAGAGCGTGCTGAGCATTTGATGCTTGTTGATCTCGAGAGGAATGACATGGGGCGTGTATGCCAACCAGGGTCAGTCAATGTGACAGAGTTAATGTGTCTTGAGCAGTATTCTCACGTTAGTCATATCGTTTCTAATATTGAGGGTAAACTAAACCCAAATGTAACTATCTACGAATTAATAAAGTCCTTATTCCCTGGCGGGACTATTACTGGTTGCCCAAAGATTCGTTGTATGGAAATCATCAATGAACTAGAACCTGCTAGTAGAGGACCCTATTCTGGTTCTTTTGGGTATATTGGTTTTTGCCGTCAATTGGATTTTAATATTTTGATTCGAACAATTTTCATAAAAAATGGGGAAGCTTCTTTTAATGTTGGAGCAGGTATTGTCGCTGACTCAGATCCTGATAATGAATATGAAGAAACATTGTCCAAGGCCGCAGCAATGATTGAAGTTTTATCTGATCCCACATGTCGAATCTGATGCGAACCCCTATCGTATACATTAACGGACTTTTTTGGCCCATAGATAAAGCTACTATATCAGTTTTAGACAGAGGATTTACATACGGGGATGGTTTATTTGAAACAATGCGCTCATACTCAGGAAAGATATTTAGGGTGGAGTGTCACCTAGATCGTTTATTTCGTTCTGCCCGCTCGATTTTCATCGATCTACCTATGACAAAAAATGAAATCCAAACGGCAATTAATGAAACAATACAGTTAAATAAATTGTCAAATTCAATAGCTAGACTTACAATCACCCGTGGGGAACATGATCCAGGATTAAATGTTGATTACAACGCGCCCCCTACAGTTGTAATTTTAGTTAGGCCAACAAAGGTTATTTCTAAAAATGTCTACAAAAAAGGTGTTGGCATAAAGTTATATAAAAAAAGTGCCATTAGAACCCAAGGAATCTCTGATCAGATAAAATCGTGCAACTACCTATCAAACATACTGTTAAGAGAGAAGGCAATCAAAGAAGGGTTTTTTGAAGCAATTTTATTAGATAACAATAATAATGTCACCGAAGGAACAATTTCTAATATATTTCTTATCAAGAATAATCAACTAAAAACACCAAGCTTGAATGAATTTGTACTCGGTGGAATAATGCGTAATTCTATATTAGATATTTGTAGAACAAATAATATTTCCTTTAAGGAGACCACAATAACTGAAAAAGACCTGTACGAAGCAGATGAAATTTTTCTAACTAACTCAGGAATAGAAGTTTTACCTGTATCTAATATAAATCACCGGCATCTTAAAGATATAAACCCAAATTCTATGACTACACACATACACACACTACTTCTAAAAACCTTTGAAGAATCATTTCAAAAATGATACATTCCCCGATTCACTAATATCACATTACATTAGAGTCACACATGGATAAAGATCGATTTAAAGATACTCCTCGAGGGGTAATCGAAGACACAGAAAATGGTAACGAGTGGCTTCCAAAAGATTCTTATGGCGATTTAGGGAAGTGGGTCAACCTACAAGAAGGCCTAAATTATGCTCAATTGATGAATCAGGTTTATGCAGGAGGGCAATCCGATTGGACTCTCCCAAATAAAGAAGATTTGCTTGGTCTATATAATAAAGATTTAATCCAGAAGGATTGGGAGGGGAATGACATTCATATTGCACCCTCATTTTTGACGAACTGTTCATCTTACCTATGGTCTATTGAAAAAAACAATACTGGTCAACACCTACGAATAGATTTAAGAACCGGAGATTTAGATTTCATAGATACCGAAGAAAGAGAACACCAAGCTGTCCGGTTAATTCGATACAAAAAATAATTGATTCTTATCCCCAACCAGCTAATTCAATTATTTTTATTGGGTCAACTTCTCTATTTTTATTAAGAAAACAATCTTTTTCCCCGCCAACATGCTCCTCTACACCCTCATCTTGATAGGAAATAGCCTTTATGTCAGCATGTTTGGTCTCGTTAAATCCATTAAACAATGTCCCCTTGTATTTAGGTATAAGATCCAACGAGAATCGCCGAAAAATTCTTATTTTTTTTTCTGGGTAATGAAGAGCTACAAATAAATGATTTTCGTAGATAGAATAAATAGTTGATTGAGAATCGCCTTCTCCAACAACAAAGTAGTTATCACCGACCCTAACTCCATATTCAGGCCTAACAGAACCTCGCAACCATATTTTTCCTGAATCATTAATTTTCCGCATTTAGATGATCCTAACCAAAAGTGTTCATTTTGACTTAAAATTTAATTTATATCATAATCGAACAACCTTTCTTAAAACCAATAAATAAAATTTTCTTTTGCCAAAATCATTTGAAGAACGTTTAAAAAACGAGCTAAAAGATCTTCACACAGAAAATCTATTTAGGGAACCACTTGCTTTAAATAAAAACTTCCTTAATTTAGCCACAAATGATTATTTTTTACTTCGCTATAACAAACAAGTGTTAGAAACTGCTGATACTGTAGCTCGCAAATATGGCACAGGGAGCGGTGCCTCACCTCTCTTATCTGGGTTTCTTCCTGTCATCAAATGTTAATTAATAAGTTACTAGGCTGGAAACATAAAAACTTTGGAATGTTATTTAATTCTGGATTTATGGCAAATCAGGCCTTAGTAAAAAACCTACCGGGCAAACATGATCTTATTTTAGTAGACAAGTTTATTCACCACTCTATTGCCCAAGCCTTAAACCGAGGGTACACAAGATTTAAACGCTACAATCATTTAGATTTGTGCCACCTTGAAGAGTTACTATCCGATAACACAAACAATTACGACACAATATTTGTAATTACTGAAAGTATATTTAGTATGGATGGGGATTACCCAGATTTAAAACGACTAGTCGAGCTTAAAAAAAAATACCCCTTTGTTCTCATACTCGACGAAGCTCACGGAACAGGGATCTTTGGCAACTCTGGAGCTGGATTAGCAGAAGAAACTGGAACTTCCAATGAAGTAGATATTATAATTGGGACTTTTGGTAAATCGCTCGCAGGGATGGGTGCTTATGTCTTGACAAACTTATTGCCAATAATTGAGTATCTGACAAATAAAGCTGGTGAATATATATACTCTACATTTTTATCACCTCACCAGGCAGGGGTAGCATTGGCATCGATTGACGTAGTCAGAAATGCACATGAAAAAAGAGAATCATTAAAACTATTATCCCGCTGGCTTAGAAGTAGGCTGGTTGAATATATAGATGTACAAACGGGCCATAATACCCCTATAATTCCAATTATTGTGGGGAACAACGATGACACCCTCAAACTTCGAGCATTATTCTTAAAGAAAGATATTATAGTGGGGGCAGTTCGCCCCCCTACTGTTCCTCGAGGTAGCTCAAGAATTCGTTTATCACTCAACTCTGAGCTGTCAAAAGAAAAATTGGAACCATTAATTTCAATTGTTAAGGAGTGGTCAAAAAAATGAGAATTACTGCAGTTTCAGGGTGGGCAATTCCAACGGATTGGTTTTCTGAGCAGATACAAAAATATTTTATAAATTCTGAGGTAAATGTAATCTATCCATCCAATCCATTTGACACGGAAGAGGCACGTAGACAATTATATGAAAAACCAGCCGACCTATATTTAGGGTATTCTTTGGGTAGTCTATGGATGTTTCGGCACCGTGAGCTATTTCCAAAAAAATCTATTAAGGCGGTTCTCGCCCCCATTCTTGCATTTACAAAAGAACACGATATGGGCGGAAAAACAACTTCCACGCAACTAAACTATCTTATAAAATTATTAAAAAGAAACGACAACGAAAATCCATTGGTAGATTTTTATGCCAACTGCGAGATCCCTTTTCCTAGAATTCTTCTAAAAACTTTACCAAGCCGTTCTATCCTAATAAAAGGGTTAGAATTTCTTCAATCAGTTATTGCTTCTAAAAACTCGGTATTCGACTTTAAAGTTATTGTCGGAGACAATGATGTTTTTCTCGATGCCATGAAATTAAAAAATTTAATTCCACAAACCGAAATAGTATCTGGGGCCGGACACGCACCAGACTTACTGCTTAGTAAGTTAGCAAAGATACTCAATCAATCCTAAATAACAAGCACCAATGATTTTTCAAGAAGGTCTTCTAGTCTAG
>JGI26239J51126_1001514_pt1 | contig 10173 bp, 10 predicted proteins | sample SaaInlV_130m_DNA_3_FD_51126 | JGI IMG/M metagenome (IMG submission 51126)
AAAAAAACTATCTATTTTGACTTTTTAACTATTGTAATTGAACATTTATAATAGTATATCCTCACTTTTTATTAAAGAACTTAAATGAATTTATACGAACATACCATTATAGCGAGACAAGACACTTCACCTAGTGAAATTAAGCAATTAACAGAAAAATATTCTAAAATTGTTGAAAAAAATGAAGGTGAAATTGTCAAAACTGAAAATTGGGGATTACTAAACTTATCGTACTTAATTAAAAAGAATAAAAAGGGTAGCTACATTCACTTTAAGATTAAAGGTAAAGGAAATGTAATAGATGAGCTAGAAAAAAATGAAGCAATTGACAAAAAATTATTAAGATACTTAACAGTAAGAGTTAAAAAATTTGATCTAGAAGCTGATTACTTTGCTAAAAGAGAAGATGACGATAAAAAAGAAAGGTACAGAAATTAACTATGCCTAAAAGACAAAGTGGAAATAAAAAAGGTAAGCAAAGCAACTTTGCAAAATTAAGTATCTTTCAACCAAATAAATATAAATTCAAAAAAACATGCCCATTATCAGCAAAAGGTGCTCCTGCTGTTGATTATAAAAATGTAAGACTTTTAAAGAAATATATGTCTGAAAACGGAAAAATTTTACCTTCAAGAATTACTAATGTTTCACAGAAGAAACAAAGAGAATTGTCTCTNTCAATTAAAAGAGCTAGAAACTTAGCATTAATATAGAAATGAAAGTTATTTTATTAGAAAACGTAAAGAGAATTGGTTCTATTGGCGAAGTAATAGACGTTAAAAGAGGCTATGCTAGAAATTTTTTAATTGCGAACAAAAAAGCTTTATATGCTTCAAAAGAAAACATTTCAGAAGTTGAAAAAATAAAAGCAGATTTATCTAAAAAAGACAGTGAAAAGAAAAAAGAAGCTACACAGATTTCAGAACAAATTAATGGAAAAGAATATTCAGTTAAAAAACTAAGCACTGAAAATAATGAATTATATGGTTCAGTTAAACCAACTGAAATCTCAAAACTTATTCAAGACGAAAATAAAATTGATATCAAACCTTCAATGATACAACCAGTTGAAGAAATTAAATCTTTGGGTAAATTTAAAGTAAAAGTTTCTTTGCACTCGGAAGTTGATGCTGAAATTACAATCAGTGTTACATCAGCTGATACGATCCAATAATTATACATTCTTTTCCCCAACAATTATTAGCAATTTTAATTAAAAAATAATTCTATAAATTAATATTTATGGAAAACAATTTAAGCATTGTTAAAGATCAATTTAAAGAATTACCAAATAATATTGAAGCTGAACAAGCAGTTATTGGATCAATATTGGTTAGTAACGATATCTTTGATGAAATTAGTACAATAATTTCAAGTATTAATTTTCATGACCCAATGCACCAAAAAATCTTTGAAGCAATTGAAAGCTTAATTTATAAAGGGATGCTTGCAAACCCTATTACACTTAAAAATTATTTTGAAGATGAAAAAGATGATTTAAATGTTCCAGAATATTTAGTTAAGATTACAAAATTTTCTACATCAGTTCGTCAAGCATTAGAATATTCAAAAATTATTTATGATATGTTTGTAAGACGTGAATTAGTTAAAATCTCTGAACAAACAATGGATAGTGCAAAATTAACTGAGTTAGACACTACTGGTCAAAATATTATTGAGAACACAGAAAAATCTTTATTTGATCTGGCAGAAAAAGGTTCTTTCAATTCTAATCTTGTTAAGTTTGATGCGGCCATGAAGCAAACTATAGAAATGGCATCTGCAGCTTATAAAAACGAAGAAGGTATTGTGGGTGTTCCAACCGGTCTTAGAGATTTAGATGATAAACTTGGTGGTCTTCATCAGTCTGATTTAGTAATTATAGCTGGTCGACCTTCTATGGGTAAAACATCACTTGCAACTAATATTGCATTTAATGCTGCTCACAAATTACAAGAAAGTGGTAAAAAATCTTCTATTGCTTTCTTTTCACTTGAGATGTCATCTGAACAATTATCTACAAGAATTATATCTGAACAAGCTAGAATTAGTTCAAATGATATAAGACGTGGAAGAATTTCTGATGAACAATTTGATAAATTTTTAGAAACTTCAAAAAATATAGCAGATCTACCTCTGTTTATAGACGAAACTCCCGCAATTAGTATTGCTGCTATGAGCAATAGAGCAAGACGAATTAAAAGACTGCATGGTCTTGATATGGTTGTTGTTGATTATATTCAATTAATGAAAGGAACAACTTTTAATAAGGATGGTAGAGTGCAAGAGATCTCTCAAATTACTCAAGGACTAAAAGCAATTGCTAAAGAACTTGGTGTTCCAGTTTTAGCATTGTCGCAGCTCTCCAGACAAGTTGAACAAAGAGATGATCACAAACCACAACTTTCTGATTTAAGAGAATCTGGTTCAATTGAACAAGATGCAGATGTTGTAATGTTTGTTTACAGAGAAGGATATTACCTATCAAGAAAAGAACCAAGAGAAGCAACAGTTGAACATGCTGAATGGCAAGCAAAAATGAATGAAGTTGCTCACTTAGCTCAAATTATAATTGGGAAACAACGACACGGCCCAATAGGTAATGTAACTCTTGAGTTTGAAGAGAGATTTACTAAATTTAAAGATACTCAAATTAATTAAATTCAAATATAAAAGAGCTAATGTTTGCTCAATTTTATCAAAATGGAGTTTTAAAAAACCCAAAAACAGTATTTATTTTACTAGTTATCGCAATTTTAAGTTTTGGATATTATTCGAAAGATTTTAGGTTAGATGCTTCATCTGAAACATTATTAATAGAAGGTGACCCTGACTTAGCCTATTTACAAGAAGTAACTGAAAGATATGGGTCAAAAGACTTTTTGGTTCTTACTTATACTCCAAATGAAGGGATGGTTACTGATAATTCTATTAATAATCTTTTAAGTTTAAAATATAAAATTCAAAGTTTAAATTGGGTGCATAGTGTAATTACTCTTTTAGATATACCTCTTTTAGAAAATTCTGATGCTCCTTTACAAGAACGATTAGAAAGTTTCAAAACTTTAAAAGACGAAGATGTAGATAAAGATCGTGGATTTAAAGAAATATTAAATAGTCCTGTTTTTAGAAATTTTGTAATTAGTGAAAATGGAAATACAAGTGGAATTATTGTTAATATCAAAGAAAATAAAAAATTAGAAAATATTGAAAATTTATCAAAAGACGAAATTGAATCTTACAAAGATAATATTAAAAAACAAAATCATAAAAATATATTAGAAATTAGACAAGTTATCCAAAGTTATAGTGATGTTGGTAAAATTTATCTTGGTGGAATTCCAATGATAGCTGATGACATGATGACTTTCATTAAAAGCGATATTGTAGTTTTTGGATTAGGTGTTTTGTTATTTATAGTTGTAACTTTATGGTTTGTTTTTAGAAAATTGATATGGATTATTGTTCCAATTAGTAGCTGCTTATTTTCAGTAGTGATTATGATGGGGTTACTTGGAATTCTTGGTTGGAAAGTAACAGTTATATCCTCAAATTTTATAGCTTTGATGCTGATCTTAACAATGGCAATGAATATTCATATGAGTACTCGTTTTCTTCAGTTAAGAAAAGATCACCCTACTAAAAATAATTTTGAAATTATATCTCTAACAACCAACAAAATGTTTTGGCCTATCTTATACACTGTCTTAACAACTGTGTTTGCTTTTTTATCTTTAATCTTTAGTGGTATTAAACCAATTATTGATTTTGGTTGGATGATGACATTTGGCTTAGTCACTTCATTTATAATTACTTTTACTCTGCTTCCAACTCTTTTAAACTTTGCCCCTACAAAAAATATTTCTCTTAAGAAAGAACAAGATTCTAAAATTACAAGTTTTTTAGGCTTAGTTTCGATAAACAATAAAAATATAATTTTTGGATTAACAGGTGTGGTCATTATTTTAAGTGTGATTGGTATAAGTAAACTTGAAGTTGAAAATAGTTTCATCAATTACTTTAATAAAAATACTGAAATCTACAAAGGCATGAAACTTATAGATGAAGAATTAGGTGGCACTACCCCACTAGAGGTAATTTTAAAATTTCCAAATATTGAAAGTGAAAAAAAAATAACTGAGGATGATGAATTTGAAGACTGGGGAGATGAAGAAGAGGCTGATGATGAAAAATATTGGTTCACAAAGGATAAAATTGATAAAATATCCTCTGTTCATAATTATTTAGATAACCTTCCACAAGTTGGTAAGGTTTTATCTTTTTCTTCTATTATAGATGTTGCAACTCAATTAAATAACAACAAACCCCTTGGTACTTTGGAAATGGGTGTTTTGTATTCCAAAATTCCAGAGAGTATTAAAACAGAAATAATTGATCCTTATTTATCTATTGAAAATAACGAAGCTCGGATAAGTTTAAGAATTATCGACTCTCAAGAAAATTTAAGAAGAAATGATTTAATTAATAAAATAAGTTTTGACCTTAAAAATAAAATTGGTTTAAATGAAAATGAATTTAAACTTGCTGGAGTTTTAATTCTATTTAATAATTTACTACAAAGTTTATTTAAGTCTCAGATTTTAACCTTAGGGCTTGTGATGATTGGGATTTTTTCTATGTTTATAGTTTTGTTTAGAAACATAAAATTATCCTTAATTGGTGTTGTGCCTAATTTTATTGCAGCTTTTTTTATTTTGGGAATTATAGGACTTCTTGGAATTCCATTAGATATGATGACCATTACTATTGCGGCAATTACAATTGGTATAGCTGTAGATAATAGCATTCACTATATTTATAGATTTAAAGAGGAATTTAGTAGCATCAAAGATTATAATGAAACTTTAAAGAAATGTCACTCAACCGTTGGGATTGCAATATTAAATACATCAATAACTATTGTTTTTGGTTTTTCAATTTTAGTGCTATCTAAATTTATTCCAACAATTTATTTTGGAATGTTTACAGGGCTTGCAATGTTGCTTGCTATGATATCGGTATTAACTTTATTACCTGCTTTAATTTTAATAATAAAACCTTTCGGAAAATAATTCTGTGATTGATGTTTTAAAAGATTTTTATGACNCAATATCTATCATAGATCTTATATATCTTATCATNACTATATTATCTCTTATAACCTGTTACAAAAAAGGTTTTGTCTTAAGCATTTTATCTATGGCTAAATGGTTGTTTGCTTATGTGATTACTCTTATTTTATTTCCNAGAGTAAAACCATANTTTGAGGATATTATTGATAACNAGTATGTTTTAGATGTANGTCTTGGAATTGCTATTTTTGTGGTAGTAATTTTTTTAGTATTACTTGTTAATAAAGGAATAAGTAAAGCTGTTAGTTATACTGGTATTGGTGGACTAGACACTACCTTTGGATTCTTTTTTGGTTTTATTAGAGCGTATATAATTTCAGTTTGCATATTCTCTGCCGTTCATATTGTCTATAATTACGATAAATGGCCTATTAATATGGATCAATCATACGTCTTTCCTTACATTGAAAAAGGTAGTAATTATCTCATAAAAGAGTTTCCTAATGAAAAAACATATCAAGATTCTAAAGAAAAAATTGAAGAACTTTGATCCTAAATTAAAAGAAGAATGTGGTGTATTTGGTATTAGCAATGCAAAAGATGCTTCTGCTTTAACTGCCCTTGGCCTTCATGCTCTTCAACACCGTGGTCAAGAAGGTTGTGGAATAGTTTCTTTTGATGGTGAAAAATATTACTCAGAAAAAAGATTTGGCTTAGTTGGAGACAACTTTAATAAGGAAAAAGTTCTTAGAAACCTTAAGGGAAACCATGCTATTGGCCATAATAGATACAGCACAACTGGTGAAAATACATTAAGAAATATACAGCCTTTTTTTGCAGACACTAATGCAGGTGGAATTGGAGTTGCTCATAATGGAAACTTAACGAACTCTATTGCACTTAGAAATAAACTTGTTGAAGATGGAGCTATTTTTTACTCGACATCTGATACAGAAACTATTGTTCAATTAATTGCAAAATCTAAACGGCCCAAGACAATTGATAAAGTGGTAGATGCAGTGTTTCAAATTCAAGGAGGATATGCCTTAGTGATGTTAACACAAAATTCCTTAATTGGAGTTAGAGATCCATTTGGGATTAGACCGCTTGTTATTGGAAAGNTAGGTAACAGCTATGTACTTGCNTCAGAAACTTGTGCGTTGGATATTATTGGTGCTAAATTTGTAAGGGATGTTGAAAATGGAGAAATTGTTTTAATTGAAAATGATAAGTTAGAAAGTATCAANCCCTACCCTCCAAAAAAAGTAAGACCATGTGTNTTTGAATATATTTATTTTGCAAGACCTGACAGTATTCTTGACGGTAAAACTGCTTACGAACATAGAAAAAATATTGGAGTTGAGCTTGCTAAAGAAAATGATATTGAAGCTGATATAGTGGTTCCTGTTCCAGATAGTGGCAATGCAGCTGCTCTGGGCTTCGCTCAACATTTAAAGATAAATTATGAACATGGTTTAATTAGAAACCATTATGTAGGAAGAACATTTATTGAACCAAGTCAAAAAATTAGAAGNTTAGGTGTTAANTTAAAATTAAATGCAAATCAAACAACTATTAAAGATAAACGAATTATTTTAATTGATGACTCTCTTGTAAGAGGAACTACCTCTCATAAAATTGTTAAAATGTTATATGATGCAGGTGCTAAAGAAGTACATGTTAAAATTGCCTGTCCTGAAATTAGATATCCTGATTTTTATGGCGTGGATACTCCAACTAAAAAAGAATTGTTAGCAGCCAACAAAACTAATGATGAAATTTGTGAGTATATTGGAGCAAAATCTTTAAAATTCTTATCGCTCGAAGGGTTATATCAAGCAATTGGTTTTGATAAAAGAAACGATACTTACCCTCAACTTACCGATCATTATTTTACTGGAGATTACCCAGTAAAACCTATCGATCAATTAGGTGATAATAAGATAACTCAGTTATCCTTATTAAGCACTGCATCAAATAATTAGATATGAAGACGGTTAATTTTACTGAAATGAAAGATGGAACTAAAGAAGAATACTTAATGCTCGATAAACATGAGCAAAATTATATCAACGGAACTGCAGATAGAATTTTAAAGTTTATGGGTGGATTGAACGCAACTTTAGAAGGATACAAAATAACAAGACTTGAACACTCTCTTCAAACAGCAACTCGAGCTTTTAAAGATAAAGCAAATGAAGAAATGGTAGTTGCAGCTTTGCTTCATGATATTGGTGATGAATTAGCACCCCTTAATCACTCNGAGTATGCTGCTTCAGTTTTAAAACCNTATGTAAGTGATAAAACTCATTGGATAGTTGAAAAACATGGTGAATTTCAAATGTATTATTATGCCCATCATTTAGGTAAAAATAAAAACCAAAGAGATAAATACAAAGACCATCCTNACTATCAGGATGCTTTAAATTTTTGTGAAAAGTGGGACCAAGCATCTTTTGATCCTGATTATAAAAATATGAGTTTAGAAGATTTTACACCAATGGTTAAAAAAATATTTTCTAGAAAACCATATTCTTTACTTTAAAATTAATAATAAGCTATAATCTAAAAAATGATTAAAACTAAAGAACAAATTATTGAATATTTTAGATCTGGAGTTAAAGAAACTAAAGATTTTAAGATTGGAATTGAGCATGAAAAATTTTTGTTTAGTAATATCAATAATAAAAGAATTGATTATTCAAAAATTAAAGAGATGTTTGCTGCTCTTTTAGAATTTGGCTGGAACCCTATTTTAGAAAAAGAAAATATAATTGGACTTAATAAGGGTGGTAAAAATATCACTCTTGAACCTGGTAACCAAATAGAGTTATCGGGAGATAAACTAAATCATATTCATGAAGCATGTGCAGAGTCTCAAGATTATCTATTTGAATTAAGNCAAGTTACTCAAAAGNTAGATATCAATATTGTAAGTGCTGGATTTGATCCCATCTCNAAATTAAATGAAATTCCAAATAANCCAAAACAAAGATATGAGTTAATGACNAAAGATATGCCTTTAGGAGGAGAGCTGAGTTTAGATATGATGTATCGAACTTGTGGCACGCAACTAAACATAGATTATAATTCTGAAGAAGATTTTATAAAAAAATTTAAAATTGTTAATTCTATAGTTCCAATTTCTATNGCTTTATTTGCCAACTCAGCAATTGTTGAAAAGAAAAAAAGTAATTATTTATCTTATAGATCTAAAGTTTGGCAAAGTACCTCTCGGGGAGGTCTTCCTAAATTATTTTTTGAAGATTTAAACTTTGAAAAATATGCTGAATTTATAATAAATTTCCCAATTTTGTTTATTCAACATGAAGGAGAGTATATTTCTGGAAGAAAATACACTTTCAAAAACTTTATGGAGGGTAAAATTGATGAGATTNGAAACCGACTACCGACTGAAAGTGATTTAACTACTCACTTAAGTACAATTTTCACAGAAAATAGATTAAAGAAGTACATTGAACTTAGATCAATGGATACATGTGGTTGGGATTGTCTATGTTCAGGACCCGCTTTCAATATCGGAATGTTATATGGNAATTTAAATGAAGTGTATGAGTTAATTTCANCTTGGGACAAAGATAAAATTATTAACGCTTATCTTGAGGCTCCTCAAAAAGGATTTAACACTCAACTAATGGGTAAAGATCTTCTTTATTGGGCAGGAACATTGTTAGATTTATCTAAAAAAGGATTAGAGAACAGAGATATTCTAAATAAACACGGTAAAAATGAAACCTTATTTTTAAATCATTTACAAAAAGTAATTGATAATAAAGCAACTAATGCAGATCATATGATTAGTAAATTTTCTAAAACTGAAGATTTAAGTGAATTATATGACAAATAAAATCGTTGCTATTCAAGGAAATCACCCCTCAAAACTAAATCCAAAAACAGATACAAGTGTTTTTCTTGCTCATGAAATTCAAAACAAAAATTACAAAATATTTTATTATGATCCAAAAGAACTATCAGTAATAAATTCAGAAGTAATTGCCTCAGGATTTTTTATAAAGTTTGATTATAAAGATAAAAATTTTTTTAAAATCCTAAAAAAACAAAAGTTAGCTCTTACAAAATGTAAATTTATTCTAATTCGTCAAGATCCTCCTTTTAATCTAGAATATATTTCAGCAACTTACATTCTGGATACAATTAAAGATAAAGTTAAAATTTTAAATAATCCTACTTCAATTAGAAATATATCTGAAAAACTATATTCAGTCCGATATCAAAAATTTATGCCAAGCACTATTTTTACTCAAAATATAAGTGAAATTAAAAACTTTTTTAAGACACATAAAAAAGTAATTATAAAACCTATTCATAGTTATGGAGGAAATGACATTCATCTTTTAAATAGATTTAATTCAAAATTTATTAACCAATTTATCAAAAAGCACGATCACATAATGTGTCAAAAATTTTTACCTAAGATTAATAAGGGAGATAAAAGGGTTTTTTTAATAAATGGAAAAGTATGTGGTGCAATATCTAGAGTTCCAAAACAAGGTTCTTTTTTAAGTAACATGAGCAAAGGTGCAAAACCAATTAGTATTGAATTAACCAAAACAGAGAAAAAAATTTCTAAATTAATTGCTAAAGATCTTAAAAAAGAAAATATTTTTTTTGCTGGAATAGATTTTATAGATCAAAAATTAAACGGTGATATCAATGTTACATCGCCTACAGGATTAAAAACATTAAACGATTTGTCAGGAATTAATCTTGCAAAAACATTCTGGAAAGAATTAAAAGCATGACAAATTTATCAGACCAACAAAAAGGATCTTTTTTAGCATTTGTTGCGGTAATGTTTATTACACCTGATAGTTTATTTATTAGGTTGTCGAATGTAGATACTTGGGGTTTAGTATTTTATCGTGGAATGATTCCATTTTTTACTGTCTTGATTGGAATGTTAATCGTTTATAAATCTAATTTTTTCAAAATGTTATTTAATAGTGGTTATCATGGTATAATTTTTATAACTACTTTCTCTATTACTAATATTACTTTTGTAGTCTCTATCCAGAACACTAATGTAGCTAATACTTTAGTCATGATTGCAATGGCACCT
>JGI26239J51126_1001520_pt1 | contig 10157 bp, 9 predicted proteins | sample SaaInlV_130m_DNA_3_FD_51126 | JGI IMG/M metagenome (IMG submission 51126)
TATGGGGATGGTATCATTTCTCTGTTAGATGGATCAATGAAGATTTAAAACAAAACATATTTACTAAATTTCCCAAAGAACAAAATATTCAAGATGAAGAAGATGAAGAAAATTTTTTCTTTAAAAATATTAGAGAACATAGATGGAAAACAATAACATTTCTTGGTGTAATTCTTATTTTTATTTTTGTATCTTTTATTGCAGATGATTTCTTTTCAGGGAGAACCTTAGTTTCTTTTTTGATCTTTCTTATATTTGTGATTTTTATGGGCGTCATAAGCAGATACATAAAGGGGTCTAAAAGTGTTTTTATTGGGATATCTGTTTTGATTGCGTTATTTATTATTGGATCTTTAACTATACCCGGCTTCTTAACTACTATGAATATGAAATCGATGTTAGTCTTTGCGTCATTTCTTGGGTTGGCAACTATTGGTCAAACTTTCGTTGCACTTTTAGGAGGTTTGGATTTGTCAATCCCCTTCGTTATTGGTTCTATGAATGTGGGATTAATGTCATTAATTTCTAAAGGAGTTCCGCCTTGGCTAGCTTGTTTGGTTATATTGTTGTTAGGTATCTTAATTGGATTTGTTAATGGTGTTTTAAGTTTTAGACTTCAAGGACAAGCTTTAATTTTAACTTTAGGTGTCGGATTTTTTGTTAAAGGTGGAGTTCAAATATTAGTTTCTTTGGGAACTTTTTCAGCTGGTACAGTTTTTGGGGTAGTCCCAGATTGGATGCAAAATTTAGCATCTATGGGTGGAAAAACCGTTGGTCTTCCAATACCTCCTGTAATCATTATTTGGATTGTCGTAAGCATTTTAGTTATTGTTGCTCTAAGATTAACAAAATGGGGTAGGCATTGTATGCTTTAGGAGGAAGTAGATTGTCTTCATCAAGACTATCCATTTCTGAAAGAGGTTATTGGATTGGAGCTTATGTTATTAGCGGATTTTTCTCTGCTCTAACTGGAATACTTCTACTTGGTTGGAGTGGCGGAGGATATGTAGGTGCTGGAGATATATATTTATTCACAACAATAGCTGCCGTAGTTATTGGAGGAACTTCATTGTTAGGAGGTTCTGGAGGATACGGATTAAGCGTTATCGGGGTATTTATTTTACAAATAATAACTACAGTGCTAATTGGATGGGGTTTAAGTTGGGAAGCACAACAATTTATTCTAGGATTGTTAATTATTCCAATGGTAGCTCTTTACGCTAGATCACCTCATATAAGAAGCCAGATATAAAGGAGAAAATTTATGACAAAATTAAATTGTGATATGGGTGAAAGCTTTGGAATCTATAAAGCGGGTAATGATGAAGAAATAATGCCACTAATAGATATAGCAAATGTTGCTTGCGGATTTCACGCTTCAGATCCTAATCATATGAGAAAAACTGTAACTTGCAAAAAAGCATGGAGTAAAAGTTGGAGCCCATCCTTCTTTCCCTGACTTACAAGGATTTGGAAGAAGAGAAATGAAAATGCCAAGACAAGATATAAAAAGTATGATCATGTATCAAGTTGGTGCTTTAAAATCATTTTTAGATGAACAAGACATGGTTCTAAATCATATTAAGCCTCATGGATCATTATATGTTATGGCTGCAAAAGATGAAAACATGGCACATGCTATTGCAGACGCTGTTGAAACTTTTGATGTCAGTATTTTTGGAATGGCAAACACATGTCATGAAAAAATTTATAAAGATGAAAGAGGTTTAAATTTTATTGCAGAATTCTACGCTGATCTAGATTATGATGAAAATGGAAATTTAGTAATAGCAAAAGGAAAAAATGCTGCTTATGACAGCAAAATTGCTACCAATCGTGTCTTACGCGCTTTATCNGAAAAAAAAGTCACCAATACTATTGGTAAAGATATTGATGTTGGTTGTGATACTGTTTGTGTACACTCAGATACTCCTAACGCTGTTGAAATTATTACAAGTATAAAATCAGCACTTAATAAATGAAAAAAATTCTAATAGCTAATCGAGGAGAAATAGCTTGTAGAATTATAGATAGCTGTAAAAAACTAAATTTACATTCAATAGCTGTTTACTCTGATATAGATAAAAATAGTAAGCATGTAAGAAAAGCAGATGAGTCAATTCATATAGGCGGTTCCAAAGCGCAAGAAAGCTATCTGTCATCGATTAAAATAATTGAAGCTGCTAAAAAATTAAAAGCTGACGCAATTCATCCAGGTTATGGATTTATGGCAGAAAACGCTGATTTTGCACAAAAAATAATAGATTCAGGGATTATTTGGATAGGTCCTAAGCCTAGTGCAATTATTTCAATGGGTAACAAAGATATTGCAAGAGAGCTAGCTTTAAAAAACAACCTTCCGATTTGCCCTGGCCTAAACAATGAAGATTTACAAAAAGATGACTTAGAAAAAAGATGTAATGAAATAGGTTTTCCAATTTTAATAAAAGCAAGTGCTGGTGGTGGCGGAATTGGAATGCAAATTGCAAATAATTATGAAGAATTAGTTCAATCAATTGAAAAAACTAAAAATTTAGCCAAAAAAGCATTCGGTAACAGTGATATATTCTTAGAAAAATTTATATCTAATGCAAGGCATATCGAAATCCAAGTTTTTGGTTTAGGTGAAAAAAAAGCTTTACACTTTTATGAAAGAGATTGTTCTATACAAAGACGTTTTCAAAAAATTATAGAAGAAAGTCCTGCACCCCAAATTGAAAAATCTATTATTGATGAAATGGCAGAAAGTGCAGTAAATTTTGTAACCAATCAAAAATATGAAGGAGCAGGAACAATAGAGTACATTTATGACATAGATAATAAAAAATTTTATTTCTTAGAAATGAATACTAGAATTCAAGTAGAACATCCTGTTACAGAAACGATTACAAATTTTGATTTGGTTGCAATGCAAATTAAATTTGCATTAAACTTGGATAACAATTCAATAGAACAAAATAAAATTAATAAATCAGGACATGCTATTGAATGTAGATTATATGCTGAAGATCCAGCTAAAAATTTTCTTCCTTCGCCTGGAAAAATTACAAAATTAAAAATTCCAAATACTGGTTTAACTAATATCAGATTAGATATTGGTGTTGATGAAGGAGATGAAATATCTTTTTATTATGATCCTATGATTGCAAAAATTATTTCAAAAGGTGTAAATAGAATTGAAAGTATAAATAATATGATTCAATATTTAAATGAATTGGAAATAGAAGGAATAAATACAAATAAATCTTTTTTGATTTCTGTCTTACAAAATAAATCTTTTGAAAATGCAGTGTATAATACAAAATTTATTGAAAATAATTTATCTTTATTTATAGAAAAAACAGAAACTGCTAAAAAAATAAAAAAAGATATTACTCCTCAAGAAAAAGTTGTTCAAAAATATACAGATAAAGATGTGGAAGCCTTCAAAAAAATAGCAGCAGAATCTCCAAAAGATAAATCTTCCAAACTTTATACTGAAAAAGATTTCAAAGCATTTGAAAATATTTTAAATAAAAACAATGCTATAGATAAAAAACTACCAGTCAAAAATATAACTGGAAAAGTATATGAAGACCCCATATTCAAACCAGGTGGAGACAAATACATGTTTATTGAATTTGGAAATCTTATGGATCTTGAAATAAACTTTACCGCACAAAACTTGGCCAAAGCTATTTATGATAATAAAATTAAAGGTATTTATGAAACTGCTCCTTGTTTTGCTTCAATGCTTATTCATTATAATCCTGATAAAATAAATTTTAACGATTTAAAAAATGAGATGAAATCACTTATTAAATCATTAGGTCCGACTGATGATATTGAAATTAATAGTAGAATTTTTTCATTTCCTACCGTTTATCTTGATAAATGGACAAAAGAATGCATCGATGATTATTCAAGCAAAATATCACAAAAAACTCCTGATCCAGAGTTTATTGTAGAATTAAATAACCTTGAAAATACTGAACAATTTGTAAGAGTCCACTCGGGAACAGAATACTGGGTGTCAGCCCTAGGTTTTTGGCCAGGATTACCGTTCATGATGCCTCTTGATCCTAGATGTAAACTAACAGCCCCAAAATATAATCCACCAAGAACTTGGACCCCTAAAGGTGCTGTGGGTATGGGAGGATCCTCCACATCAATTTATCCAGACAGATTACCTGGAGGTTATCAAATATTTGGTATTATCCCAGTTCCTATTTGGGATACACAAAAAAGTTTTTCAGTTTTTGAAGAAAGCATATGTCTTTTCAAACCAGGCGATAGAGTAAAATTTGTACCAACTAGCTATGAAGAATTTGATCATGTTTCAAATAAAGTAAAAGATAAATCTTATGATTATAATATTATTGAATATCAAAAATTTTCAGTCAAAAACTATAAAAAATGGTTAACAACAATTGATAAAACAAAAAGGTTTTAGCTTTTATGGTACAAGTAATTAAAAAAGGTCTAGAAACATCTGTTCAAGATTATCCTGGAAGAATTGGAACTTTAAATCAAGGATTTCCAGCTTCTGGTCCTATGGATAGTTGGTCTTTTAGACTTGCAAATATACTTGTTGGAAATAAACCTGGTGAAGCAGCATTAGAATGTCAGTTTATGGGGCCAACACTTAAATTTAATAGTGACAGAACAATAGCTATTACAGGAGCAAACATGTCTCCTAAATTAGATGGTGAAAATATTCCATTATGGGAAAGTTTAGAAGTTAAGGCAAATCAAACATTAGAAATGGAATTTGCTACTATAGGCGCAAGGTCATACATTGCTTTCTCAGGTGGTATTAATAGCGAACCATGGCTTGGTTCAAGATCGACATTTCATAAAGCGGGTGTGGGTGGAATTGATGGTAAAGCTATACAAAATGGTCAAACTTTACCATTAGGAAAAAATAACAATATTCTTCCAAGAAAAATTAAAAAAAACTCAATACCAATAATGTCTACTGATAAAAACTGGTCAATAGAGGTTGTGTTAGGTCCAAATGATGATTGGATTGATAAAAAAGGACATGAAATTTTTCTTAATTCTAAATGGAAACTACAAGCAAAAAGTGATCGAACAGGTTATAGACTAAATGGACCTAAATTAACTTTTGCCAACAAAGCAACTAATAAAAGTCTTGAAAATGGATCTGAACCATCCAATATTATTGACCAAGGTTATCCTGCTGGAGCTATTAATCTTGCTGGACAAACTCCAATTATACTTGTTAATGATGGGCCAAGCATGGGTGGGTTCATTAATCCATATACTGTTCCATCGTCAGCATTTTGGAAATTAGGACAAGCTAAGCCTGGAGATACTTTTAAATTTGTTGAAATTTCTGTTGAAAAAGCTCAGTTATTAAGAGCTGAACAATCAATTATTTGTAGCGAAGAAAGCCTCGAGTCTTTTAAAGACAATAAATCAATGAATAATAATGAAACAATAAAGAAAGTTACCTCAATCAAAATAGTTGATTTTGAAAAAAATAAATTAGATGAAAAAATTAGAAGAAAAATGATGGAAAAAAAAGGTATAAAAAATATGAAAGTTCGTTTTTTTGACTAAGATTAATATGGAAGGAATATAAAATATGACAACCGAAGTAAAAACAACTGTGCCAGGTAATATTTGGAAAGTTTTAGTTAAAGTAGGAGATCTTGTTAAAAAAAATGATGATTTGTTTATTATGGAGGTAATGAAAACAGAAGTACATCATAACTCACCAATGGATGGAAAAGTTATTGAGGTCAATATTGTAAATGATCAAGAAGCAGTAGACCCAGGAACTGTAGCTATTGTTATAGAATAAAATATCAATTTATGAAAAATACAAAATCTTACTCACAAATCATACAAGATCTTTCTGAAGAAATTGGTATCTCCATAGAAGATACAAAAAGTTTAGCTGATGCTGCTTTGTTGTCAGTTGATATTAAAAAAATAAATTATGAAGATTTTAAAGAAGAAATATTGACTTTTTTAGTAATAAATATGTTTTCTCTTATTTGTAAATTGTAACTTTATGATAAATAAAATAATATTATTTAATGGTCCAAATTCACCATTTGGAAGAAAAACAAAAATTACTTCTTTAGTTCAAAGTATAACTTTAGAAGAAAAAATAATTAAAGTCCAAGAAGCTGATTTTTTAGATAAACACAATCCTTTAAGAAAAATACCAACTCTGTTAGTTGATGATTTGACAATTATTGATAGTGACAATATTTGTATTTACTTAGATTCAATTTCAAACAAAAAAACTCTTTTTCCAAAAAATGAGTACTTCAAGGTTGTTTCGATGGTTTCTGTCGCTAATGGATTAATGGAATCTGTTTTAGAAAGACGTATGGAATTAATCAGACCAACTAATGAGCAAAGCAATAGTTTTATTAATAAACAAGAAATTAGAATAGCAAGAACTATCAAATGGCTTGAAAATAATTGGAAAAATTATGACGATAGTTATTTAACTATGGACCAGATAGCTATTGCTTGTTCATTAGAATACACAAATTTTAGACTTAATAACCAATGGGAAAAAGATTCTCCTAACCTTATAAAATGGTTGAATACTTTTAGACAAAAAGATTTTATGAAATCTACAGTTCCATTGGAAGCTAAATAATTTTTGAACTAATCATAATAGAACATTGGTGCTTTGTTCCAATCTAACCAAGTAACAGGATCATGACCCCATACAACTTTTGCATTAGTTTCTCTAGCAATCTTTCTTAATTTTGCAACTGAATCTGCGGCATCAGAAGCTGAAGCAACAAGTCCCGGCAAACATCGATCACACCAATGATCCCCTGTATAACAAGCATCCCCAGTTAAGAGCATATGACCAGTTTTCGGTAAATTAATTAATACAGATTGGTGACCTGGAGTATGGCCTGGTGTGAATATTATTTTTATAACTCCATCACCATATACATCATAATAATCAGTTTTTTTTCCCTGTAAGAATTTCCATTTAATATTAGGCTTATCAAAGTCTTCTTTTATATAAGCAGGTTGAGAAAACCAGTCAGGATTAAATGCATAATCATATTCTATTCTCTGAGTTATATGAGTAGCATTTGGAAAGTGTCCTATTGCGCCTGAATGATCTAAATGTAAATGAGTCTGTATAACATTTTTTACATCTTCTGGATTTGTATTAACAGTTTTTACTTGATCTCTACACCACTCAGATGCTTTCATAACTGGATCATAAGCTTCAACTACAGAGCCCCAATGCTTATGCTTGTCAAGAGCAGCTTCAATTGGCATTCCCCCATCAATAATGACATCTCCTTGAGGATGTTTGATTAAAAACCAAGGTACAGGTATTTCATAAGGTTCTTCTCCCTGATTCATTTTTATAAATTTTACTTTTGTTTTAATAGATCCTGTCTGAAACATATACAGTCGAATACCTGTATTAAACTTTGTTGTATGTTCAAATATATCTTTATCTTTTTCTTCCATAAATATTATTACCAGGCAGCCTCATAAATATTAAGCGCATCATTTTCGGTTAGTTCTCTTGGATTGTTAACTAATAAACGAGTCTGTTTCATTGCATCAGATGCCATTTTTTTACATGCATCTTTTGGAATATTTACCTCTCTTAATTTTTGAGGAAGTCCAATTTTTTTTGATAAAACTTCTAATTGATCAATAAAATCTTTACATACTGCTTGGCTGCCTTGATCGATATTAATTTCTGGAAAAATAAATGGTGCTAGTTCAGCATAATTTTTAGCAGTTTTGCTATCAATGCTATTGAATCTTAAAACATATGGAAGAACTAGTGAATTTGATAATCCATGAGATACATGAAAAGTTCCTCCAATAGGATAAGCAAGAGCATGAACTGCTGCCACAGGTGAATTTGCAAATGATTTTCCAGCTAACATTGCGCCAATTAACATGTTACCTCTAGCTTCTATATCAGATCCATCAAATACAGCTTTTTCAATTGAACCAGCTAAAAGTTTTAGCGCTTCTATCCCTAACATTTTTGAAATTGGATTATTATTTTTATTTGCTGAGGTATACCCTTCTATTGCATGCACCATTGCATCAATTCCTGTTGCTGCTGTTGTATGCGCTGGCAATCCAATTGTTAAATCGGGGTCTAAAATTGCAATATCTGGTAAAATTATTGATGATGAAACGCCTTTTTTTTCTTCTTCACCAACGGTGATTATAGATATGGGAGTTACTTCTGAACCAGTTCCAGCAGTAGTGGGTACTAAAACTAAGGGCAATCTTGGGCCCTTAGCATTGGAAACGCCCCAAGCTTCATCAATATTTTCATTTGAACCTAGGATTAAAGAGGTCAATTTAGCAATATCCATTGAAGATCCTCCACCAAATCCAATAACTCCTGTCGCATTTATCTTTTTTCCAGCTTCTATAGCATTCAAAAGGGTTTTAATTGATGGATCGGCTTCAACATCTTGAAATATTTCAAGTGTAGGTGAAGATTTTCTTAATTCAATTAGAGTTGGTTCAGTTAATTTTAATGACATCAAATCTTTATCAGTAATAAATAAAATATTTGGTCCCAATTTTTTAGAAACTTCTTCAGCACATAACTTAGACATACCGCTGCCAAATCTAATTCCAGGAGTCGTATTAAATGTAAAATTATTTAAACTCATAAAAACCTAAACGTAATATACATAAAAGATTATTGAAAATATAGCTATACCTACTAATATTAAAATCCAACCATAACCTGTTCCCAAGTTATCTAAATAATTTTTCTCTCCCGACACTTCGTCTGGATGTTTGTGAGGGTCACCAGATTGAATGGGTTTATTTGGTAAAGTTGATAAATCCATTTTGCTTGCTAGAAACCAAATTAAACCAATTCCAAAGAACCACCATATTAATTGATAACCCCAAAGAGAAGGTATTTTAAGAATCCAAGATTCATAACCTGCATCTGGAGCTCCAAAAAAATTATTTCCAATTATTTGCCCAGGTCCAACTCCAAAAAATAACCATATTAAAGCTATAACATATGCGAATGATCTTAGTTTTGTTCTGCTTGGATGAAGTCCCATGTGTTCATTTAAAAAATCATGAAATGTTTGTCGATAGTCTCTTTCACTATCTATTTTTATTATTGATGAAAAAGCAGAAACTGAAAAGCAAATAAATACATTAAACAATAAACCCCATACACCAGAATGAATAGTGAAAGGCCATCTTCCCCAAGGCAATCTATTTCCTGAAATTTGCTGACCAACAGTTTCAGTTAAAATTACAATTATTATACCAATTATTACCCCAGATATTGCGGCCCCTCTCGTTATCCATGGAAACCAAACTAGACCAAGTAAAACAATTAAAAACTGAAATGCTATAGCAATAGAAATTCCACTAAAGATAATCATTGCTGGTTTTGCAAATGTTGCTAAATAAAGTGACGCTAGAAATATAAATAGCATAATTATACGAGCTGCTCTACGCTCCTTCTCCCAGTTTATATTTTTATCAATGTAAACTTTATAAAAATCTCTTGTAACAATGCTTCCTGATGTCATTAAAAGGGCTGCTGCTGTAGCCTGAAGTGCAGCAATTAATCCTACACCCAACAAACCAGTTAACCATAAAGCGTGTTTATCCATTAAACTTATAATGTGATAAATAATTGATGAATGATCTTGGTTAGAAATTTCTGGCAATAATTTATTAATAAAAAGACCATTGCTATTAATTTCAGCATTTGCTCCTAATAAACTGGCACCAATTCCTTGAAAAGTTGTAAATATAAATAACAGCAAACCAACAACAACTGCCGAGCCCCATATTTGATAATAAGAAAAAGCTTTTGGATGTTTGGCTGTATAACTCAGCATTGTAAATGATGGAGAAAGAATTATTCCCATAAAAGACATTGTAAAAGTAAAAATCATCATTGCTGTCCATGGACCTCCTACTGCTTCATTTTTTCCTAATCCTGCAACCCATTGTATAACGCCAGGTAATGCAAAATAACCATTATAATCGCCTCCTCCATAGCCATTTGTATTCCCCCAAAAACTAATTTTTGTACTTGCTATTCTTGCTAAAGATTTACCAAAAGTTTCGATATCTCCTATAAAAGAATAAGTGATCAATCCTAAAATAATTATTGTTAAAAAATAAAGCCAAGATTG
>JGI26239J51126_1001551_pt1 | contig 9983 bp, 9 predicted proteins | sample SaaInlV_130m_DNA_3_FD_51126 | JGI IMG/M metagenome (IMG submission 51126)
TCTTCTTTCTCAGTGTAATCAAGCGTTTGAACACAATAAAGCGTTTTACAAAGCCTCTTATTTAAGAAACCACACGGTTTAGATGTTAAAATATACCTCATCTTAAAGGTATATTTTTATTATGATCGAATACATTCCAGGTTTAGCGGGTGTTCCTGCTACAGAGTCATCCATTTCTTCCATTGATGGTAAAAATGGTATTTTGGCCTATCGTGGCTACTCAATTGAAGATTTGGTTAAACACGCCTCTTTTGAAGAAGCCTCGTTATTACTGCTTCATGGCGAACTGCCGAGCAAGAATGAAACGGAAGAGTTCAAATGCTTATTACAAAGTCATTATCGCGTAAAGTCAAACATTCGTACCATGATGTGGTCATTGCCACCAACTGGCCACCCGATGAACGTGTTGCAAATGGCAATCGCTTCAATGGCCACGTTTTATCCGGAGGCAAAGCTGCTACACCAGATTCTGATGTTACCCAAAATGCACTGATTCATATCTTATCTACCACGGCAACCTTGGTTTCCATGTGGGAAAATATTCGCAATGGTTACGATCCGGTACTGCCTGATACTTCAATGGGGTACGCACGAAACTTCTTACACATGCTGTGTGGCAAAGACCCGGGCGATGAGATTGTTAAGCTGTTTGATGCTTGTTTAATTTTGCACGCCGAGCATACGATTAATGCTTCAACCTTCTCAGCCATGGTGACCGCCTCAACTCTGCCCAATCCTTTTGCAGCTATTTCTGCAGCGGTTGGCACTCTAGCTGGCCCTCTGCACGGTGGCGCTAATGAAGACGTGCTCAACATGCTGGATGAAATTGGAGAGGCCAAAAATGTGCGCGCCTACATTGAAAAACGCTTAAAAAATAAGCAAGTGATTTGGGGCATGGGACACCGTGAATACAGCGTTAAAGATCCGCGTGCAACAATTCTACAAAGAATGATCGAAGAATACGTCAATAAAACTGGGGTCACGCTTTCAAAACGCTTTGAGACAGCACTGGAAGTTGAGCGAGTTTGTGAAGAGCTTCTTTCTGCAAAAGGCGTGTATCCAAATGTTGATTTCTATTCAGGCATTCTTTACGCTGAAATCCTGCACTTACCTACTGATCAGTTTACTCCTATTTTTGCAGTAGCACGCTCTGCAGGTTGGCTGGCACACTGGAGAGAGCAAGTGAGTCACAATCGTATTTTTAGACCGACACAAATTTATACCGGTGTTGGTTTCAGAGATTACCCAAAAAAATAATCATGGATAAAACCACGCATTTTGGATTTAAAGAAGTCTCTACTGACGATAAACAAGGCTTAGTTAGGGGTGTTTTTGATTCCGTAGCCAGTAAATACGACCTAATGAACGACGTACTGTCTTTTGGTGCACACCGCCTATGGAAGCGCTACACCATCGCTTCAGCCAATGTAAAAAATGGAGACAAAGTACTGGACATTGCCGGTGGTACTGGCGATTTAGCCATTGAATTTCGTAAAAAAGTAGGCGCTGAAGGTCAAGTCATTCTTTCCGATATTAACGCCTCCATGCTTGATGAGGGTCGTAAAAATCTAACCAATAAAGGATTTTTTGGTGTTGATTTTATCCAGCTCAATGCACAGTATCTACCCTTTGAAGCCAATACGTTTGATTGTGTAAGCATTGCCTTTGGACTTAGAAATGTAACCGATAAAGACCAAGCGCTTAAAGAGATGTGCCGTGTACTGAAGCCTGGTGGCTGTTTGTTAATTCTAGAATTCTCTAAAACCGACTCTGAATTGCTTAAAAAATTCTATGATTTTTATTCATTTACCGTCATGCCAAAACTAGGTGGCCTGATTGCTGACGATGAGGAATCGTATCAATATTTAGCCGAATCCATTCGCAAACACCCCGATCAAGAAACCCTGAAAAATATGATTCTTGATGCAGGCTTTGGGTTTTGCGAATACCACAATCTATCAGGTGGTATTGTTGCACTACACAAGGCCATCAAGGTATAAGCTCTAATGCAACACCTTATCCTTGAACAAGCACTAAAATATTTAATTGCCAATGGCAATATTAACCTTACACCCCTTAACGGTAAAACCGTTTATTTTTCTTTGCAAGACCTTCCCTTAGAAGTTAACTTTGTTTGCACGAACAACAAAATCTTTGTGCTTTCTGATACAGCCTCAGGCGCAGATATTGACGTAAAACTTAAATCCAGCGTTTTTCTGTCACTGTTTAAAGGTGAAAATTTAACAGCGCTACTTAGGCAAGATAAAATCATCATCCATGGCGATGTCAAGACCGCACAACTACTGGTAGACCTACTGCAACAAATCGATATCGATTTGGAAGAACTGCTGTCAAAATACACCGGCGATATTATTGCCCACCAAGTTGGTAAGTTGGCAAAAAAAATTAAGAAAACAAGTTCAGGCAATAATCCACTAGAAACAGTTAAAGATGAGCTTACCACTTTATTAATCAAGCCATCAAAATCAAGCCTATTCAAAAACAAAGAGGCTTAAACGGATGCAAAATTTAATCAGATTCATAAGTATCTCGCGTATTTTAATGCGTTATCGACTAGACAGCTTAGTTCTGTCCACGCCTCTGCTCAAAAGCTTTAAGCCGCTTTTATATTTAATTCCTTGGCACTATTTTCCAGTCAAACAATACACGCGTGGCGAACGCATTCGCTTGGCGCTTGAAGAGCTTGGGCCAATTTTTATTAAATTTGGCCAAACACTTTCTACACGACGTGACCTATTGCCAGATGATATTGGCGATGAATTAGCAAAATTGCAAGACAAATGTCCGGCCTTTGATTCAGCGGATGCCAAACAAATCATTGAAGATTCTTTAGGCGACACCACGGATAATCTTTTCATGAGTTTTGATAAAGACCCCTTAGCATCGGCTTCCATTGCCCAAGTGCATACGGCCATTACTCATGATGGCGATGAAGTCGTGGTTAAGGTGGTGCGTCCTAACATTGATGAAATCATTAAACGTGATCTTGCGCTCATGTACGCCTTGGCAAGACTAATCAGTAAACACCCTGTCAGTAAAAAAATGCGTCCTATTGAAGTGGTGGCAGAATTTGAGAACATCATTCTCAACGAACTCAACATGTTAAACGAGGCGGCTAATGCCTCAAAATTACGTAAGAATTTTAGCGACTCAAGCCTGCTCTACGTTCCCGAAGTGTACTGGAGCCTATGCAGTGAAACTGTTTTAACTACTGAGCGTATCTACGGCACACCGGTTGGTGACATTGAGCAACTAAAAGCCGATAACGTTAACATGAAAAAATTGGCAGAAGAAGGTGTCATTATCTTCTTTACTCAAGTCTTCAAACACAACTTTTTCCATGCAGACATGCACCCCGGCAATATTTTTGTTAGTGCAGATGGCAACTACATTGGTGTTGATTTTGGCATTATGGGAACCCTAACAGAAGCCGATAAAGACTTTATTGCCGATATTTTTCTTGCCTTTTTTAACCAAGACTACCGCGCAGTGGCAAGAGCATACATCGATTCTGGATGGGCTAGCGCTAGCACGGATGCCATGGCGTTCGAACGAGCCATTGGCAGAATTTGCGAACCCATGTTTGAAAAACCATTGGGGGAGATCTCTTTTGGTCAAGTGCTGCTTGAACTGATCCAAGAAGCCAAAAATTTTGACATCACCATTCAGCCACAACTGTTATTATTAGACAAAACTCTGTTAAACATTGAGGGGCTGGGCAGGCAACTTTATCCACAACTGGATTTGTGGGCAACGGCCAAACCATTTTTAGAGGACTTAGTAAAAGAAAAATACAGCATGAAAAATACATTTGAAAAACTTAAAGAACAAGCACCTCAGTTATTAAAAGACATTCCAGAGCTGCCAGCATTAGTCATTAATGCCCTAAAAAAACTCGACAAAATGAAAGATGCTTCTCAGCTATATTCTCAGCAAACCGAGTCGATCGTTAAACAGCTAAAAGACAACGCCAATAAACAAACGTCAGCTATTTTTGCAGGTGCTCTGATCATACTCTCAGGTATTTTAGCAACCAACGCCCTGTGGTTAGCTAGCAGCATTAGTGCTGTGGTCGGTCTGATGTTTTGGATCAAGTCTAGATAGGGTTTTCTTTAGTTCTATTTTCGGGTAAAATCATCACCTCGATACGTTTGGTCGCAAAACGTATTATTTACATGGCATCCAATTGGTGGATGTTTTTTATTTTTTGGAGAAGTACAAAATGAATATGAAAATTAACGCTTTAATGCGAGAAGACCAGGGCAAAGGTGCGAGCCGCCGCCTGCGTCGTGAAGAAAAAGTTCCTGCCATTGTTTACGGTGCAGGTAAAGACCCTAGCGCAATCACGCTAAACATACATGAAATAACCCACTTACTAGAAAAAGACGGGGCCTTTACCTCGGTTCTGGATTTGGCGATTGATAAAAAAACTGAGCCCGTCATTATTAAAGACTTGCAGCGTCATCCCGCCAAAAACTGCATTACTCACGTTGATCTATTACGCATCAACATGAAACAAACAATTACTACCAATATTCCACTAAACTTTATTGGCGAAGATGATAACGAAGCAATGCGCCTTGGTGCCATTCTTAATCAGTTTATTAATACGGTTGAGGTTTCTTGCTTACCAGCGGACATGCCAAATGGAATCGATGTTGATATTAGTGGTCTTGAAATTGGCGACCATATCAGCTTAACTGGCCTCAGCTTGCCTGAGGGCGTAATTCTTACGGCACTAACGCATGATGATATCGAAGCACATGATCAAAGCGTTGTTGCTGTTCAAGAACCAAAACTAATGGCTGAAGAGATTGAAGAAGAAATTGTTGAAACTGAAGGTGAAGAAGGTGAAGAAGGTGAAGACAGCGCTGAGGGCGATGAAAAAGAACAAGGTGGTGACTCAGACTCTGAAAAGAGCTAATTCAGTTAAGTCATTATGACGATTAAGCTGATTGTTGGCTTGGGGAATCCCGGCAAAGACTATCAGTCGCATCGTCATAACGTGGGTTTTTGGTTTGTTGATGCGCTGGCAAGTTTGTACACAGGGGTTTTTAAAAAAGAAACCAAGTTTTTTGGTGAGGTGTCACAAATCAATGTAGCCGGCTCTACGGTTCGCTTGTTAAAGCCAAATACCTACATGAATCGCTCAGGTCAATCCATTCAGAGCATTGCCAATTTTTACCAGATAAATACGGATGAAATTTTAGTTGTGCACGATGAGCTAGACCTAAACCCCGGTGTTGCTAAAATAAAATTTGATGGTGGGCACGGTGGCCATAATGGCCTTAGGGACACTATTGATACACTTGGAAGCAAAAAATTTCATCGACTAAGACTCGGCATTGGCCATCCAGGAGACAAATCACAAGTGTCTAATTTTGTGCTTCATGCGCCCAATAAAACCGAACTTGAAAACATACAAGACGCCTCTGTTGGTGCACTGCAAGTCGTCGAAGATGTTATTAAAGGTGATTTTGAAAAAGCCATGCAAAACTTACACACACAAGGATAAAAATGGGTTTTAAATGTGGCATCGTCGGTCTACCAAACGTAGGAAAATCAACGCTTTTTAATGCACTTACTCAGGCTGGTATTGAATCGGCTAACTACCCTTTTTGCACCATTGAACCAAACGTAGGCATCGTTCCAATGAACGATAAACGCTTGGAGCAATTGGCTGATATTGTTAATCCTAAAAAAATTCTACCCACCACAATGGAGTTTGTAGACATCGCAGGGCTGGTTGAAGGCGCCTCAAAGGGAGAAGGTCTGGGCAATCAGTTTTTGACTAACATTCGTGAAACTGATGCCATTGTGCACGTGGTTCGCTGTTTTGAGGACGATGACATTATTCATGTTTCTGGCAAAGTATCGCCATTAGACGACATAGAAATCATTAACACCGAACTGATTTTAGCCGACTTAAGTGCGGTTGAAAAGCTCTATCAAAAAGCCATTAAGAACACCAAGTCAGGTCAAAAAGACGGCCTGCCACTGAAGCATTTATTAGAAAAAATATTGCCCGCACTCGAAGCTGGAGAAAGTGCACGCACCCTCTCGTTTGACGATGAAGAATTCAAACTGTTAAAAGGTTTTCAACTGCTCACTATCAAACCCGTTCTTTACGTTGCTAACGTTAGTGAAGATGGGTTTAATAACAACCCACATTTAGAAACGGTGGAGCAATTTGCACAAACTGAAAATGCGCAAGTGGTTGCTATTTGCGCTGACATTGAGGCCGAAATATCCGAACTAGAAGCGGAAGAAAAACAAGAATTTCTTGATGAGATGGGACAAAGCGAATCGGGTCTAGACCGCCTAATCAAAGCCGGTTATTCATTACTGGGCTTACAAACTTACTTCACTGCAGGCGTTCAAGAGGTTCGAGCCTGGACCATCAACGTTGGTGATAGCGCTCCTCAAGCCGCAGGCAAAATTCATGGTGATTTTGAAAAAGGTTTTATTCGTGCTGAAACCATTGCCTTTGACGACTTTATTAAGCACAACGGTGAAAAAGGCGCTAAAGAGGCTGGAAAACTACGATCAGAAGGCAAGGACTATATCGTCCAAGATGGTGATGTGGTACACTTCTTATTTAACGTTTAATTCATAACAACTTAGGGCCAATGAAATCTAACAAACAAACAAAATTATTAATCATTCTAGATGGCTGGGGACACTCTGAAATAAAAGAAAACAATGCCATTGCCTTGGCAGATACCCCTGTTTGGGACAAATTTAACGAAACCTTTCCGCATTCTTTAATTCACACCAGTGGTAAAAACGTCGGCCTCCCTGGTGAACAAATGGGGAACTCGGAAGTAGGCCACCTTAATTTGGGCGCTGGACGTGTAGTTAAACAAGATTTTACTCGTATCCACAATGAGCTTAAAGACGGTGACTTTTTCAGAAATTCAATTCTAAAAAATGCATTGGATTATGCAAATGACAACAACAAAGCAGTTCATGTTATGGGGCTGCTTTCTGATGGCGGCGTGCATTCACACGAAGAGCAAATTCACGGCATGCTGGAAATGGCCCATAAACGTGAGTGCAAAAAAGTCTACCTACATTTATTTACCGATGGCAGAGACTGTGCACAAAAAAGTGCCAAAAAATACATTCAGAAAGTTGAAGATAAAATTGCTGAGCTTGGTACTGGAGAAATTGCCAGTATTATTGGCCGATATTTTTCCATGGACAGAGACAATCGCTGGTCTCGTGTTCGTTGCGCCTACGAACTCATCTCTAAAGGCAAGAGTAAATTTTTAGCCAAAACTGCAATGGAAGCCGTTGATTTAGCATACGATCGTGGTGAAACTGATGAATTCATCCAGTCCACCGCCATCAAGGCGCCAATAAAAATAAAAAAAGGCGATGTGTTGATTTTTATGAATTACAGAGCAGATCGTGCGCGACAAATCACTCAAGCGTTTACGGACGAAAATTTCCAAGGATTTTCACGTGGAACATTCGTACCAACACAGTTCACTTGTTTAACCGAATACAAAAAAGACTTCAACCTGCCGGTGGCTTATCCTGCCTCTAAGCTCAACAATGTTTTAGGAAAATACCTATCTAACTTAGGCCTGACCCAACTTAGAATTGCCGAAACCGAAAAATACGCACACGTTACTTTTTTTCTCAATGGTGGCGTTGAAAGGCCATTTAACGGCGAAGACAGAGTATTAATCCCTTCACCTGATGTTGCCACTTATGACTTACAACCAGAAATGAGTGCTTTTGAACTCACTGATGAGTTGGTTGAGAACATTGAAAGCCAAAAATACGATTTGATTATCTGCAACTTTGCCAACACTGACATGGTCGGGCATTCTGGAAATCTGGATGCTGCCATTAAATCGGTTGAAGCAGTTGATGCTTGCCTAGGTATTGTTTATCAAACCATGCACGAGATAAATGGTGAAATTCTCATTACCGCAGACCATGGCAATGCAGAACAAATGGTTAATCCAGAAACGGGAGAGGTGCACACAGCACACACAAACAATCCGGTCCCTCTAATCTTTATAAGCGACCGAAAGGCAACCATTGCCAAGCCAGAAGAAGGTGCATTGTCAGACATTGCCCCCACTTTATTGGCCATGATGGACATTGAACAGCCTGAAGAAATGACAGGAACAAGCTTATTAACCTTTAATTAAATACCCTTGTATAATTAATTCAAACAGGAGAAGAAAATGAAACAAGCTAATTTTATCGCGCCCTCTATTTTATCAGCAGACTTCGCGCGCCTCGGCGAAGAAGTAGACAACGTACTTAGGGATGGTGCAGATATTGTACATTTTGATGTAATGGACAACCATTATGTTAATAATTTAACCATTGGCCCACTGGTATGTGAAGCGCTCAGAAACCACGGCGTAACAGCGCCGATTGATGCGCACTTAATGGTCAAACCGGTTGACAGAATCATTCCTGATTTTGCCTCAGCTGGTGCTACTTACATCACTTTTCACCCTGAAGCTTCTGAACACATTGATGGCACAATTGGCCTTATTAAAGACAATGGGTGTAAAGCGGGTCTGGTCTTTAATCCAGCAACCTCATTAAACTACCTTGAACACGTAATAGACAAACTGGATATGATTCTACTGATGTCCGTTAATCCTGGTTTTGGAGGCCAGTCTTTCATTCCTTCGTCGCTAGACAAATTACGCACGGTGCGCAAAATGATTGACGATAAGGGTCTGGATATTCGTCTGGAAATTGATGGTGGCGTAAAAATTGACAACATCCGAGAAATCGCTGCTGCTGGTGCAGATACCTTTGTTGCAGGTTCTGCCATCTTTAACACTGAAGACTACAAAGCAACAATTGACGCCATGCGCGCCGAGCTAGCAAAGGCTTAATGAGCCAAGCCTTTAGGGTATAATATCGCGTTTTACGGTTTTATTAAAAATCAAAATTTAGTTGGGCGTCCAGTTAAGACAATGGGCGCCCAAGTTGTTTAATGTATCACACGGCTTGGCATATTAGTCAGGGTGCCTTTTTTTAAACGAAGGTTGGCTAGTAGAAGTCGTGGAAGAAAGAGAAAATAATTCTCTTTATTAACCCCCGGAGAAATAAAATGNCAAAAACGTCAATGAAAAAAATGTTAGAGGCAGGTGTTCACTTTGGTCACCGTTCTCGATTCTGGCATCCAAAAATGGATCGCTACATCTATGGAACACGCAACGGTGTTCACATTATTAACCTAGAAAAAACACTACCAATGTTTAACGATATGCTTAACTTTGCGAGCAAAACTGCCGCACAAGGCAAGTCAATTCTTTTTGTTGGCACAAAAAGAGCGGCAAGTGATGTCATGAAAGAAGAGGCTATCCGATGTGGCATGCCGTATGTAAACCACCGCTGGCTAGGTGGCATGATGACCAACTATAAAACCATTAAAGCATCCATCAAACGTCTTAAAGATCTTGAGTTTTTAGCCGAAGAAAATTTTACACAATTTGGTAAAAAAGAAGCGCTGATGATGACCCGTGAAATGGAAAAATTAGAACGTAGCTTAGGTGGTATTAAAGATTTAGGTGGTATTCCTGACGTGGTTTTTATCATTGATATTGGCCATGAAAAAAATGCCATCAGAGAAGCTCAAAAACTTCATCTTCCAATTATCGGCATTGTAGACACTAACCATAACCCCGAAGGCATTGACTACGTGGTTCCTGGAAACGACGACTCTATTAGGGCTATTAGCTATTACGCAAGAGAAGTGGCTAATGCTGTTTTAGAGGCTAAAGCAGCAGCTGGTACACAAACCAGTACAGCCGCTAAAAAAGTAACGGCTAAAAAGCCTGTTGCTAAAAAAGCAGAGGCTGATACTCCAGTTAAAGAAGTTAAAGAAGTTAAAGAAGTTAAAGAAGTTAAAAAATCCGAAGAAAAGAAAGCGCCTGCTAAGGCTAAAAAAGAAACACCTAAAGCAGCAAGCAAACCCT
>JGI26239J51126_1001554_pt1 | contig 9964 bp, 9 predicted proteins | sample SaaInlV_130m_DNA_3_FD_51126 | JGI IMG/M metagenome (IMG submission 51126)
GATAGAAGCAGAAATGGCAAGACAAGCTGCGCTTGAAGCTTTCCAGGAAAAACTCGAAGCTGAAAGAGCCGCTGCCGCTGCTGCAACTGCTGCCTATAGAGACGCTCTTCTAGAAGCCGAGCTGGCTGCTTTTGAAGCGCGACTTGAAGCTGAACTGGCTGCCCAGGAAATGATGGCTGAGATAGAAGCAGAGATGGCAAGACAAGCTGCGCTTGAAGCCTTCCTTCAAAAGTTAGAGGATGAAAAAGCGGCTGCTGCATCATCAACTGCAGCATATCAAGCCAAGGTAGCTTACGAAAAGAGAGTGACGAAGATTATGGATGATCTCNTTAAAGAGTTAGATGAGTTTAATTTATCGGGAGAATACANGTCAACAATTTCTGATGAACTTATAAAGGAGGCAACGGAGCAGCTAGAGAAAGAAGCATTTGTTGGCGCTATCTCGGGAGAAATCGTAACAGAGGCTATACATGACTTCTGCAAAGTTAATTTGGGATTGTCTGAAAGCAATATTAAGCTTTTCAAAAAAGCACTTGAAGGTGGATACTTAGGTAACGTTGGCCCTCAGGTAGAATATGGTACTGAGTTTACAGCGAACAGATGGCAAAAATATATAGACTGCGTAGGCTCTAAGAGATAAAAAGTAACTTTAGATAAGTTAAATCTCTAACAGTGAACTTTCTTTATCACTGAGAGCTTTTTCGATTAGTCCAATGTGCTGGTCAGTAATTTTTTGAATATTGTCTTCCGCTCTATGCGCCTCATCTTCAGATATTTCTTTTTCTTTCAGTAGCTCTCTAAAGTCAGAGATTGCATCTCTTCTAATATTTCTAATAGCTACTCTTGCATTTTCAGCTTCATCACGAACAATTCTAACAAGTTCTTTCCTTCTTTCTTCAGTAAGAGGGGGGAGTGGGATTCTCATTACTTGGCCTTGAGTATTAGGGTTTAAGCCTAAATCAGAGGTTAAAATTGCTTTTTCAATTGGGCCAACCATATCTTTTTCCCAAGGAGAGACTTTTAGTGTTCTTGAGTCTTCAGCACTAATGTTTGATACTTGTGATAGTGGAACTATTGCGCCATAATATTCAACTGTAACTTGCTCAAGTAAAGATGGGTGGGCTCTTCCAGCGCGTATTTTACTAAAGTCATTTTCGAGAGAAGATAAAGTTTTATCCATTCGACTATTGGCATCACTATGAATTTCATTAATCATCTTTATTCTCCATTTTCACTGACCATGGTTCCAATTGAATGGCCTTTAATTATATTAGCAAGAGCATGATTATCCTCTAGCATACTAAACACACAAATTCTTATATTGTTATCTCTGCAGAGCGCGAATGCAGCAGTATCCATAACATTAATATTTTGCTCAATAGCAGAGTTAAAGCTAAGTGAGTCAAATTTAATAGCTGATGAATCTTTAAGAGGGTCACTTGAATATATACCATCTACTTTTGTGGCCTTAAAGACAATATCAGCATCAATCTCAACAGCCCTTAAAGCAGCTGCAGTATCCGTTGTGAAACAGGGGCTTCCAGTCCCAGCAGAGAAAATAACTACCTTGCCATTGGAAAGCTCATTTTTAGCTTGATTATGATTAAATGGCTCACAAATTCCTCCGCCAATTGAGAAGCCGGACATGACCATTGAAGGTATCTTATTTCTATCAAAAGCATCTGAGAGCGCTAAGGCATTCATAACTGTAGCAAGCATACCAATATGATCACCTGTAATTTTATTCATTCCTTCTTCTGCAAGAGCAGCGCCTCTATATAAATTTCCGCCACCAACAACAATAGCAACCTCAACTCCAAGGTCAAGGGCTGATTGGACAATCGTAACAACCTTCTTTAACATTTCAGTGCCTATATTTTGACCACCAACTGAAAGTGCTTCACCACTCAGTTTTAGTAAGATTCGACGATAGGAAACCATGTGCTAAGAATTCAATACAAAATTGTGATTTTACACAAGGCATGAGTATAATTAACCCTTTGTCCAACATAAAATTATTGAGATTATGGATTCAATTAGCATCCGTGGAGCCAAGGTCCATAACTTAAAAAATATAGATGTAAGTCTTCCTAGAAANAAGCTNGTTGTAATAACAGGNCTCTCTGGATCGGGTAAATCTTCATTAGCATTTGACACTATTTATGCTGAGGGTCAGAGAAGNTATGTNGAATCTTTGTCTGCATACGCCAGACAGTTTTTATCGTTGATGGAAAAGCCAGATGTGGATCACATTGAGGGACTTTCTCCAGCAATATCAATCGAGCAAAAAGCGACATCACACAATCCTCGCTCGACTGTTGGAACCATTACAGAAATTTATGATTATCTGAGACTTTTGTTTGCTAGGGTTGGCTCACCAAGGTGTCCAGATCATGGTGACGAACTTCAGGCGCAAACTATTTCACAGATGGTAGATTCCATTTTAGAGCTTCCAGAAGATTCAAAAATTATGATTNTGGCTCCTATTGTGAGAAATCGAAAAGGGAGTCATCAAAAGCTACTCCAAGAGCTTTCTCATGAGGGATTCCTGAGGGCNCGTATCGATGGAGAGGTTGAATTTCTTGAGGAGACTTCAGAGCTCGACGGAAACAAAAACCATACCATTGAGATTGTTATTGATCGATTAAAAGTAAGGCAAGATATCTCATCAAGATTATCAGAATCTTTAGAAACGGCTCTTAATATGAGCTCTGGTATCGCAATCGTTAGCCCTATGGAGTCTTCAAGTGATTGGAAAGAGTTAACTTTTTCTGCAAAATTTTCATGTGTGCATTGTGGTTACTCTTTAAATGAATTGGAGCCTAGACTTTTTTCATTCAATAACCCAGTTGGCGCATGTGAAACTTGTGATGGCTTGGGCGTCAAAGATGTGTTTGATGAAGAAAGAGTTGTGGCTAATCCTGAACTCAGCCTCGAAGATGGTGCTGTTTATGGATGGAGTAAAAATAATGCCTACTTTTATCAAATGCTTACACTGGTTGGGAATTTTTATAATTTTAGTGTAACCAAGCCATTTAATGAGTTGTCTGATGAGCATAAACAAATAATTCTTTATGGGAGCGGCAGTCAATCGATTGACTTTTCTAAGATAAAAGGAAGAAGGGGTTGGTCAAGTAGAAAAAAGCCTTTTGAAGGAATTATTCCAAGGATGATGCGTCGATATGCTGATAGTGATATTCGATCAGTCAGAGAGGAGCTCTCAAGGTATGTAATCAGCAAGCCTTGTGCAAGTTGTCAGGGCGACAGGTTAAATACATCAGCGAGAAATGTTTTTATCGAAGATAGAAATATTTCTGATTTAACAAAACTAACAATTGACCAGGTGTCTGATTTTTTTGAAACATTAGAGCTTGATGGTCAACGCGGTGAGATTGCAAGCAAAATTCTCAATGAAATTTCTCAACGATTGCATTTCTTAATTAATGTAGGTTTAGATTATCTAAATCTTGAGCGAAAAGCTAATTCCCTATCTGGAGGCGAAGCTCAAAGGATTAGGCTAGCATCTCAAATTGGAGCAGGTTTAATTGGAGTTCTATTTGTGCTCGATGAGCCATCGATTGGCTTACATCAAAGAGATAACCAAAAACTCTTGGACACATTGACCTATCTAAGAGATTTAGGCAATACAGTTATCGTTGTAGAGCATGATGAAGAAGCTATTAGACAGGCTGATTATGTTGTAGATATTGGTCCAGGTGCCGGTATTCATGGTGGTGAAATTGTTGCTTGCGGGGCTCCTAATGAAGTTATTACAAATACAAAGTCACTCACTGGCGATTATTTAAGTGGGCGATTAGAAATTAGTATTCCAAAGAATCGAAAAAAATCAAATGGCTGGCTTGAGATTACTGGAGCAAGTGGCAATAATTTAAAAAATGTTGATTTAAGAATTCCAGTTGGTGTTTTGACTTGCATTACTGGAGTTTCTGGTTCAGGTAAGTCGACATTAATCAATAACACGCTTTATGAGTTAGCAGCTCATATTTTAAATGGTGCTCATACAGATATTGCTCCATTCAAAGAGGTTAAAGGAATGGAGCTTTTTGATAAAGTTGTAAATATCAGCCAAAGCCCTATTGGGAGAACCCCAAGATCTAACTCAGCAACTTATACAGGCGTTTTTACTTTAATTCGTGACATTTTCGCGCTTACACTTGAATCACGATCTCGAGGGTATAAATCGGGACGCTTTAGTTTTAATGTGAAAGGCGGAAGATGTGAGGCCTGTAAGGGCGATGGACTCATTAAAGTAGAAATGCATTTTCTGCCTGATGTCTATGTTTCATGTGATGTTTGCAATGGTCATAGATACAATAGAGAGACCTTAGAAATAAAATACAAAGGTAAGTCAATTGCTGAGGTTCTCGAGATGACCGTTGAAGATGCCTTAGTGTTTTTTCAGGCAATTCCAAAGATTAATCAGAAAATTCAGACATTAATGGATGTTGGACTGTCATATTTAACACTTGGTCAAAATGCGACTACACTTTCAGGTGGTGAAGCTCAGCGTATAAAGCTAGCTAAAGAGCTCTCCAAATCAGATACTGGACAAACTTTGTATATTCTTGATGAGCCGACGAGCGGACTTCATTTTCATGATATCAAGCAGCTCCTTTCGGTCATCTTTAGACTTAGAGATCGAAACAATACAATCGTGATTATTGAGCATAATCTTGACGTTATTAAAACGGCTGATTGGATTGTCGATTTGGGTCCTGAAGGGGGAAATAAAGGCGGTGAAATAATTGCTTATGGAACTCCTGAAGAGATTGCAGTTAATGAAAGTTCATTTACTGGTCAATTTCTAAAAGAACATCTTTAATAATTAGCTTCTGAATTCGATTAACAGCATAGTAAATTCAGTTTTGCCATTGATTTTATGAATCTTAACAGGCTGAAAGTTATCTTTAACTGATAAATTAAGGGTAAGCTCTAACTCCTCACAANTGACNCGAATAGTATNTATTTCACTACCATTAATAGAAATATTTTCTTGCCCAATAACTCTAAACTTGAGATACTTTACGCCCTCTTGATTTACCACCTGATAGGTAAATTCTGACTGGTTTGGTTTATTTAGCATGTCATTTGACAGGGCAAGATAGACACTTAATGGGTCAACGAGAAGACCTGGTTTGATTTCAAATTCTTCACCTGTACTCGATAATGCGTAATTTTTATCAGTAACAATGGTTATTTCATAATCCCTTTTAACTTCACCTTTTATTTTTTCAATAACACTAAAATAATTATTAATGACCTGGCCATCAGTCTCATTTCCAGTACTTTTTTCAGACCTTGAATAGTCATAAAGAGCCTTCCAAAGAGATTCCGTTTTAGCTTCAGTTGTAAATGTAAACGCACTATCATTCATTTCTAGGGTTAAAACAGCTGATCCAATTTGTAAGTTACCCATTTTTGTATCCGCATAGAGCTGATAGTTTCCAATGTATGGAGAGAGTGCCAGAGAATTCGTAAATATGAGGCTTAGAAATAGGAGGACAATTTTCTTCATAAGATTTTTCCATCAAACGTTATACAATTTTTATTTATCAGTTTGAGTCTATTTTGAGTATACCAATGAATAACCTTAGGATAAAGAATATGCTCCTTTTCTAGGACTTTTTGAGCGAGTGAATATTCTGTGTCTTTGGAGTCAACCTCAACAATCTCTTGACTAATTACTGGCCCACCATCTAACTCCTCTGTTACAAAATGAACACTTGCACCGTGGTATTTCACTTCAGCATCAATTGCCTTTTGATGAGTATTCAGTCCCGGAAATTTTGGCAATAATGATGGATGAATATTAAGAATTTTTCCTGAGAAATGACTGATGAATTCAGATGAAAGTATTTTCATATAGCCTGCAAGAACAATGAGGTTAACATCAAGCTCATCAATAATAGAGATGAGCTCTTTATCAAAATCATCTTTGGAATTAAATAGAATTGGATTAACAAAATGTGTCTCAATATTTGCTACTTCTGCGCGCCTTAGGCCGAAAGCATCTCTCTTATTACTAATGACTGAGCATATTTCGAGATCAATCTTTTTTGCATTAACAATTAGGGATTGTAAGTTAGAGCCATGACCTGAAATTAAAATTACAGCTCTCATTGCAACTAGATAATGACCTGTTCGCCTGTTGAGTGAGTAACCTCTCCTATTAGCCAAGCGTCCTCACCACAAGAATTTAAAAGTTTAATGGCTTTATTTGATGATTCCTTTGGGATGATGACGACCATTCCAACACCACAGTTAAGAACTCTATACATTTCGTTAGTATCTATATTGCCCTCAGTTTGAAGCCAGTTAAAAATTTCAGGCATATTCCATGAATTTGAATCCAGTTTTGCTGCTAGATTATCAGGTAGCACTCTAGGTATATTTTCAAGAAGGCCACCACCAGTGATATGTGATATAGCATGGACAGGCAAACTTTGAATTAGCGAAAGAATAGATTTAACATAGATCTTAGTAGGCTCAATTAATAAATTGAGTTGTTCTTGAGTTGACTGTGTTTTTTCTAAAACCTTTCTAATTAATGAATATCCATTGGAGTGGGGTCCAGAAGAGCCAAGAGCAATAATATGATCTCCTGAATTGACCTTTGAGCCATCAATAATGCGATCTTTTTCGACAATTCCTACACAAAATCCAGCCAAATCATATTCTTCACCATTGTACATACCTGGCATTTCAGCAGTTTCGCCTCCAATTAGTGAACAGCCTGAGAGTCGACACCCCTCACCAATCCCTTCAATAACAGAAGTGGCGATATCTATATTAAGAGAACCCGTTGCGTAATAATCTAAGAAGAATAAAGGTTCAGCACCTTGGACAATAAGATCATTAACGCACATTGCAACCAAATCAATGCCAATCGTATCATGCTTATTAAGTATTTCTGCAACCTTAAGTTTGGTTCCAACGCCATCAGTACCAGAAATTAGAACTGGATTTTTGTATTTGTCTAAAGGTATTTCAAACATTGCACCAAAGCCACCTAAGCCAGCTAAAACGCCAGGTCTTAAAGTTGATTTTGCAATGGGTTTAATTTTATCAATGAGCTGATTGCCTTTGGTGATGTCAACTCCTGAATCCTTATAAGTCAATGACGACATATTGTTTTCCGTATAATTAAGGTCTTAAAAAATGGATTAAATCAAGCAAAATAATGAGCTATTCAATGCTACCAAATGCGCTTTCAATAATACGCATTATTTTAACAGTTCCAGTAGTTATAGCGCTACTAAAAGAGCAGTATCTTCTGACATTGCTATTATTTTTAGTTGCTGGTATCTCTGATGCACTAGATGGCTGGATTGCAAAACAGTATTCTTTGCAGTCAAGACTAGGCTCAATTCTTGATCCAATTGCTGATAAGGTTTTGTTAACGTGTACCTTTATTACTCTTTATTGGATTGAGTTGTTACCCTTATGGCTGCTTATGATTATTTTCGTTCGTGACGTAATTATTATTGCAGGTGCTTTGGGCTATTTTCTTGGAGAAGAGAACTCTGAAAGTGATTTGTTAGAGCCAAGCCTGATTAGTAAAGTGAACACTGTATTACAGATTTCTTTGGTTTTATATTTGCTCCTCATCCAACTTTATATTGGAATTGAGGGTATTCAAGAGATGGTCTTTATAATAGTAGCAACCTCTACAGCTCTGAGCGGTGCAGATTACGGCCTTCTTTGGGTTAAGAAATTCATATTGCAAGAGACAAAAAAATGAATCAACTTGGCTTACCAATCAGTCTTAATGCATCAATGCTTCTGGAAAGTTTTGTTGCGAATAAAGAACTGTTAAGGTTAATCAATCAACTATTTCTTAATGAGAAGTCGTCGGAGGTTTATATATATGGTGCCTCAGGTCAAGGTAAGACACATGTCCTTCAAGGCGCAGTACTAAAAGCCTTGGAAATTGATAAACATGCTGTTTATATTGACTGTAGTGACCCTTTCCCAGATTATATTTTGGATTTTGTTGATCAAATAGATTTTATTAGCTTTGATAATGTTCATTTAATTTCTAGGGAGAGTCAAGAGGTATTTTTCGATTTATATAATCGAGCTAGACAGGCTCAAATATTTATCCTCGTAAGTGGAAATACCTTGCCATCTGATTTAGAAGTTATGAAAGATCTCAAAACTCGACTCAGTTTAGCTGTAGTTTATAAGCTTGAAGAGCTCAGTGATGAACTAACAATGAGTGTAATAGATAGTCAGATGAGTCAGAGAAACTTATCTGTGAACTCCAATGTATATGAGTACTTGTTTAAGAGCTATTCGCGAGATTTAAAGTTATTATTATCAACTATGAACGATCTAGATAAAGCTTCTCTGCAAGCTAAAAAACCTATTTCAATTCCCTTTGTAAAAAATTTTTTAGAGCTTAAATAAGAGTCAATTATGGAACACCTGCCAATTTTTATAAACCTAAAACAAAAACCAGTCCTTGTTGTTGGTGGTGGTGATATTGCCTTAAGAAAGATTAACTTGCTAATCAAAGCGCAGGCCAGAGTTGACTGTTTGTCTCCATTTTTTTGCGAAGGTATGAATAGTCTATCTAGGGACAATTATGTGAACTTAATTAATAAAAGTTTCGAACCAGCTGATATTAAGGATTACTCAGTCATTATTGCCGCAACAGATGATGCAACTGTTAATTCATCAATTTCTTCTATTGCACATGATAAGAGAATTCCAGTCAATGTTGTTGACTCTCCAGCGTTGTCAAGCTTTATAATGCCCTCTATTGTTGATCGCTCACCCGTTATTATTGCAGTATCCTCAGCTGGTAAGGCTCCTGTCTTAGCTAGAATTATTAGGGCCAAATTAGAGACCGTCATTCCAAGTGCCTATGGAATACTGGCTGAAATTGCAGGTGAATATAGACAGAAAGTTAAAGATCGTTTTTCCAAAATCAAGGATAGAAGAGCCTTTTGGGAGGCTACATTTTCTGGTGTCATTGCTGAGAAAGTTTTTTCAGGGCGAATTAATGAGGCAAAGGATGACATAGAAAAACAGCTTAATGATTCAGTAGAGATGGAATTAGGGGAGGTCTATCTAGTTGGAGCAGGTCCAGGTGATCCTGATTTATTGACTTTTAAGGCTTTGAGATTAATTCAGCAGGCTGACGTTGTTCTTTATGACCGCCTTGTTTCTAAAGGGGTAATGGATCTAGTTCGAAGAGACTCTGAGCTTATATATGTAGGTAAAAAAGGAGGTAGTGACAAATCAACGAGGCAGGTTGATATTAATAATCAGCTAGTTGAACTTGCAAAGTCAGGAAAGAGAGTTTGTCGGTTAAAAGGTGGCGACCCATTTATTTTTGGAAGAGGTGGTGAGGAGATAGAATCTCTATCTGAGAATGGAATACCATTCCAGGTTGTCCCAGGAATTACTGCTGCATCTGGTTGCTCCTCATACGCAGGAATTCCACTCACCCATAGAGATTATTCTCAGTCTTGCAGATTTGTAACTGCGCACCTAAAGAATGGAACAACCAATCTCCCGTGGGATGAGTTCATTGTTGATCAGCAAACTATTGTTTTCTATATGGCTTTGAGTGGCGCTAATTATATATGCGAGAAACTCATGGAGCACGGGATGGATAAAGACATGCCCATTGCAATTATTGAAAAAGGAACAATGCCAGAGCAAAAGGTATATATTTCATCATTAACTAAATTACCAGATTTATTAGCAAAGGAAGATATTCATGCACCAACCTTGATGATTGTGGGTGAGGTTGTCAAGCTCAATGANAAGTTGAATTGGTANGGTAATTAAATAANNAAATCTATTTCTTAATGAAGAAAAATATAATTTATTTGGGTATAATTCAGAATTCTTCGCGGGAGTGGTGGAATTGGTAGACACGCTGGATTTAGGTTCCAGTGTCGCAAGACGTGAGAGTTCGAGTCTCTCCTTC
>JGI26239J51126_1001562_pt1 | contig 9901 bp, 9 predicted proteins | sample SaaInlV_130m_DNA_3_FD_51126 | JGI IMG/M metagenome (IMG submission 51126)
AACAATATCGCCAATCGCCGCTGGTTCCATGACGTTCATTTCAACAGGCCCCGCCCCGTCCATGGGGGTCATCGCCGGGCTTTTAGAACCGCCGAACTGGTCAGGCCGATTGCGTTCCGAACTACCGATACCCGTCGACACCACGCCAGGGCACAAAACAGAAATACCAATGTTATCGTCCGCCAGGTCTACCCTCATTGTCTCCGAAATACCCACGACCGCAAATTTGCTGGCCACGTAGATACCCAGTCCGGGTATACCATAATGACCGGCGATCGACGCAGTGTTAACCACATGTCCGCCTTCACCCTGGGACTTAATGTCATCGATAAAAGTAACAANGCCATTAATGACGCCATCCAGGTTGACCTTCATCACCCAGTCCCAGTCCTTGTAACTCATCTCCCCGATATTGCCGTTCAGGGCAACACCGGCATTGTTGCAGAGGACGTGTACTTTGCCGAAAGTATCCAGGGTTTGTTTTCGAGCGTCTGCCATCGCGTCACGATCAGTGACATCCACCTTCATCGTAATCACTTCCGAATTGGTGTCCGCAAATGCTTGTTTAGCAGCATCAAGCGCCGAATCCTCAACATCCGCGATGGCAACTTTCATTCCGGCACCGGTAAATGAGTGAGCCATCGCCAGGCCTAGCCCTGATGCCCCACCGGTGATAAATGCTACTTTCCCTGCGACATCCTTCATTTGAATCTCCTATAAAAGAAATCTAGTTTTCACCAAACCGAGCCACAAATAAATCTGAATTTACCTTCAAAGAGCCCCTGATCATTAACTTTGATGGATATTTATTATCAAACCGGACCCCGGGCGGTTTTCCACAAGGCTTTTACCCGCCAATCAGGGCCCACATGCAGCCACCAGCGGGACCGCACTATTAGCATCGGCCAGCAGACACGATACCCGCGCCCTGCGCATTCACCGGACCACTGGCCCAGCCATCGCAAAATCTGCGACAATCCGGTTTCGCTTGTACCCTGGACCTTTAAATGATTGAAACAGATACCACGCTATTCGAAGTGCGTGACCGATGTGCGTGGATTACCCTCAACCGACCTGAGGCGCTGAATTCACTGAACCCCGAACTGCGCTGGCAACTATCCCAACACCTTGACCAGGTCGAAGCTGATGAAGATATCTGGCTAACCGTCATTACGGGCGCCGGAGAGCGGGCATTCTGCGCCGGTGCGGACTTAAAACAACGCGCCCGTGAACAGGACGCCAGCCCCGAGCAGCAAAACGAATGGCGGAGACTCCAGTCAGAGACTCGGCACATCATCGAGCGCTGGTATCACCCAAAACCGATCATTGCCATGGTCAATGGGTTTGCTTTGGGTGGTGGGCTGGAAGTCGCCATGGCATGTGACATTATTATCGCTGCCGATCATTCGGAGTTCGGGCTTCCGGAACCAAGAAGAGGATTAATCGCGGGTTCCGCTGGTGTCCACAGACTACCCAGACAGATAGGCCTTAAACCCGCGATGGGTTATATGCTGACAGGTCGACATATGAGCGCCGAACGAGCTTTCCAACTGGGACTTGTGAATGAAGTAGTCCCCGCAAGCCAGTTGCTGCAGACCACGGAAGGCTATGTCAGGGATATCCTCAGCTGCGCGCCACTCTCTGTCAGGGCCACCAAGGAAGCAACAATGCGCGGGCTGGATTATTCACTGTCAACGGCCTACTACACGCCTTACGAATCAGAACAAGTTCGCCAGAAGAGCGAAGACACACTCGAGGGCCCCCGTGCATTCGCGGAAAAACGCGATCCTATTTGGAAGGGTCGCTAGACCCCGTGACATCGAGTCAGATTGGTCCAGGAAGTCCTCTGGCTTAAAAGGTCCGGGATAATCCTGCCTATTAGAACCCGGTGAGCCGTTCAACAAACCAGAATGCTGCCATGCTCCCTATACCATAGGTGGGCAGATACGTGCTCCATGCAGGCCAGTCCTTGCGCAACCTTTTCAGAGCATAGATAAGCAGGAGAATCCCCGCTACAAATGTGACCTGTCCAGCCTCAACGCCAACATTGAACATCAACAAGGCTAATGGGATTTCGTGTTGCGGTAAGCCGATCTCTGACAGGGCGCCGGCGAAGCCCATTCCATGTAACAGGCCAAAGCCAAACGCCACCACCCATGGATGGCGTGCGGTAAGACTGGGCAAGCCACGCGTAATTTTTACCAACTCGTTGGCCAGGAACATAATAGAGAGCGCAATAACTGCCTCGACCGGCGGACGAGGCGCCGCCACCAGGCCCAGTGTGGCAGCTGCCAGGGTAATACTGTGCGCAATCGTGAACGCAGTAATTGTTATCAGCAGACGACGTGCGCTGCTGACAATCAGCACAAGCGCCAATACAAAAAGTAAATGGTCGAAACCAGCTAATATGTGTTCGACACCGAGCACTGTGTAATCCCAGGCGACCTGCTCGCTAGAGCGCGGACCCTCAACAATTAGCCAGCGCTGCGCGGGTTTGAGCAACTCAGTTGAGCTTACGCCATTCGCAAATTCGACCCGAACAATCACATCGATGTTAGTCACCTGCAAGCCGAGTATTTCGATACGCTCGCCGACCAGGCCATTTACCCCCGTTTCGATTAATCGGCGTTCGACTACTGAGCCTGGAAGTTGTTGCAGCACCGGCTCAGTGAGATTGCGCACGTGCTCACCGAACTGTAATTCCAGCTGTGCCCGCCTGCCGGAAATGAGGGGTACGCGCCACGATAGGTTGTAGCGATTGGCGGTGGTTTCTCTTAGCTCTAGATAAGCGGGTTCCGAATCATCAGCGAACGCCTCATTGCCATACATGCTCACAATGACCAATGCCAAAGCCGCCAGCAGCCGAAGATAAGGCTGCATCAGCGAGGCTCTTTTTCAGGCGGCACATCAGCGTTCGCATAGCTGATCGGCACTAAATTGGATGAGGCCGCGTCCGAAAACTCCTTGGATTCCTGTATCACCACTTCGTAGTTTTCTAACAGCTTGCGGAAGGTATCCTGCTTCAACTCCGCTGTGCGCGAATGCAACCACTCGCTTTTCACCTTTTCTTTCACCTCGCTCAAGGGAGGCATACGACCCGGCCTGATCTCGGTGATCAACACTAGATGGCCACCAAAACCCGACTTCAGTGGCCCGATCCAGTCTCCGGGAGCTAGCGTTAACAGCTGTTGGGCGAAACCCTCACCAAAGCGCCGTTTGATGTCATCGCGTGAGGCCAAAATATACGTGTCTTTAAGCATAATCCGGTCACCCAGTGACAGGGGGTTTTCACCGGCTCGTAAGCGCGACAGAATCTGCTTGGCATCAGCATTGACATCACTGCGTGTATCCGTACTGAGATAAACCTGACGAAAAGAAACCGCTGACTGGATGCGAAACTGTTCTGCATGAGCACCCATATAGATGGTTAGCTCCTCATCATCAGGGTCAAGCAGGGCTGCAGTATCCTCTAGAATAAAACTCAGTTTTTGGCGCATCCGCCGACGAATGACGCTGTCATCCCGGTCAAGACCGAGGGCTAGTGCCTCGCGGTAATAGACTTCATCATGCAGATAGGCATCGATGAGCCGTTGCATTTCTTTCTCACTGGGTGGACGCTGGCGTGCGCGGGAAAAGTTAGCCGCCAATAACGCTACCTGCCCAGAGGAGATAACGATTCGGTTCGGTTTTTCCGTCGCTGAATTGTTCATGAGATTGAACAGCAGAAACACACAGATACCAACCGCCAGAAAATGCAGCAGCGGCTCCCTGATGATTTTCCCAAGAATGCCCATCACTCTTTTATTTATTTTTTAGCCATGGGCTCAGTCTCGTACCAGATCGGGGACGTCCAGGCGCGTTCCTGAGTAGAGGACACTGCCTTTCTCAAGCATCAGCGGTGCTGTACCCATCATCTCAGAGTGGTCCGTCATCATGAAAAAATCGAGCGGGTGCTTGAGTTGGACCTTCTCGCCACCCATGTGAGTGACCACTTCACCACGGGCAAAGCGATAACCGTCTTCCGGCCCTGATTTCTGATTGCCCAAACCGAAGGCATCGATAGACCAGCTGGAATGAGCATGCGTGGTACCGAAGAAAACTTCCTTCTTGGTATTGGCATCTCCGGCATGCAGTAATGGGCCACAGAGCATAATAGCGATCGCAATCATTGCCTGTACTGGTCGTAAATTCACTGATATTTCCTTTCTTTAGTCACAGCAGTTTAATTAGCCTAAATTAGCTTCCCTTTACTTTCAACACCTTGTCTTTTCCAATATGAAATGAGCCTGAAATCCGGGAATGTGGTGGAAGTTGATTCCAACATGAAATGAGCCTGAAATAATCCTTGCTGTCGTTCATGATCAACGGATGAAAACGATCATGAGCTTGGAACAACTGGCCACCCTGGAAGCCATCAATCAATTCCTCGAAGGCACACAGTCCGTTGCCTTCAATGTGGCCACCGATAAGCGAGAACGCTACCGATGGGTACAAAAGACCCTGGTAAAGCACCGGTACCTGTTACTCGGCAAGGTAGACAGAGGAATCGTTACGCGGTATCTGATGAAGGTGACAGGCTACTCCCTGGCCCAGACCAAGCGCCTGATACGCCAATACGTCAAAACAGGCACAATCTCAGTGAAGCCGGCCCGCCGTAATGGCTTCAAGCGCGCTTACACCGAGGTCGATATACGCCTGTTGGCGAGTATGGATGAACGACATGGTCAGCCCAGCGGCGCGGTACTTAAAAAGCTCTGTGAGCGGGCGTATCAATGCTTTGGCCAGGATAAGTATCAACGGCTTTCTGGTATCTCTGTCTCTCACCTGTACAACCTGCGAGGCTCCAAGACTTATCAAAGGCAACGTTGTGTCCTGACTAAGACACGCCCTAAAACTGCACCCATAGGCCAGCGGCGTAAACCCTTGCCCGAACGATCAACCCGGCTATATCCGCATAGACTCTGTCCATCAGGGCGATCAGGATAAACGTAAAGGGGTTTATCATGTCAATGCCGTCGATGAGGTGACGCAATTCCAGATTATCGTCACACTGGAACGTATCAGCGAAGAGTTTATGCTGGAGAAACTGCACATTGAGTTCACCAAATCGCGGCCCCGGCACAGCAACGATAATGGACTGGTTGAAAGCAAGAATGGCTCGGTTATCCGAAAGCTCTATGGTTACACGCATATCCCTCAGCAGTACGCTGCGGACTTTACTGAGCTAAATAGCCAGCAAGTCTATCGGTACGTTAACTTCCATCGCCCCTGCTATTTCCCCANCATCATCACCGATAGTAAAGGCAAGCAGAGGAAGAAGTATCACTACCGCGACATGATGACGCCCTATGAGAAATTCCGTTCACTGCCAAAACCCAGCCAATACTTAAAGCCGGGAATCAGACTCAAAGCTCTGGATGCATTCGCCAATGAAATGACGGACAATGAAGCCGCTGAACAACTAAATTCAGCACAAGATCACTTATTTNAGCANCTCCATGAGCGACTCAAGATCAGGGCTTAATACAGCCTCCCTTCAGGCTCATTTCTGGATTGGAAAATACTTAGAAGCCGTGTTAATAATGGGCGTGGTGTAATTGCACAGAATCCACATTGGCGAGAGTCTAGCGGCGCCTACCGAACCTGGAAAGTGACCGTTTTGGTCACTTTTTGACTGCCTGTACAGAAAAAAGTGACAATTTTGGTCACTTTCTACCTGTTAGGTGGTTGTGATATGGTGGCACAATAATTGCTGCATAGAACATCGATAGCTAATGGCACCTTGCAATAGGCTAACAATTAAATCTAATTTAATGGAGATAACGCAATGAACACATACCAAAAGGGTTTTACCCTCATCGAATTGATGATCGTGGTTGCTATTATCGGTATTCTTGCCGCTGTAGCTCTCCCCGCTTATCAGGACTACATTAAAACGGCGAACATGACCAAGGTTAATTCTCAGTATGAGGGTGCAATTCGCGCCACTACAAATACCATGGTAAAGGCAGCTACTCAGCGAGCACTTGCCTTGAGTGATACTACCCCAACTGATGCAGCCGCTTGGATCGCTCTCTACAATCCAGGTTCGAATTTGGCACCCGGTGGTGGAGCTGCATTCGCAGCCGCCCACAATAATACGACCGGTGCTATCGGTGTTACTGCGGCCGGCACGGGTGTTTCTGCTGTCGTAACGATTATTCTACCGAAATACGCGGACTTGACTCTTGCGACAGAAGTTATTAACGCACAGTTAGTACAGTAAGTAGTAACAGTCACTGGTTGATCTTAACCAGCGAAACAAGAACCGGAAGGCCAACACCTTCCGGTTTTTTTATTTCTGTTTTTTGCGATTCATGTTGTTTACAGTATTGTTGGGTTTTGCAGGTGTGATACAAATGAAAGCATTAATTCAGAGGGGTTTTTCGTTGATTGAGCTAATGATTGCACTCGCGATCGTCGGCATCATGTCAGCAATAGCTATACCGTTTTACTCAGACTATCAGGTCGACGCGAGAGCAGGGGTTTCTCAATCGAACATTCAGTCGATCCACTTGTTGCAACGGGATCGTAGAAGAGAGTTTGGCGAATACGTTGAAGGTTCCTATGTTCCGGGCGGGGCTGACACATTAAGCTCAAGGTTGGGGTGGGATCCGGGCACTGGTGCTGATCAGATCAGCTATGTCGTGACCTGTGCGACTGATGGCGCGAAGACGGGCGAATGTGCGAGGTCAAGTGCATATACAGTGGTCGCGACACACGCAACCGCGCCCGCCGAAGCTGTAACGATGACATTTGCCCCCTAGAACGTCAGGGCAAGCCAAACCCCAACCCGGAATAGTAAAGAAGTCGAAGCGATCCTGGATTTNCGGTGACCGGTAATCCGGATATAATCCCGCAACTAGCCGGAATAGCTCAGTTGGTAGAGCAGTTGCTTCGTAAGCAATTGGTCGGAGGTTCGAGTCCTCTTTCCGGCACCAAATACCCCTCGCTAACAAATCTTAATCCATTCTAACGCTCTATTTAATAAGCCTAGAGTGAAGAATTCACGAATCGTAAGACACGCTGACACAGCGGTAACGGTGGGTGACCTAGGCAGCCCGCGAAGCGCAAACTCCATGTGCTTATCAAAGATTACAACCGAATCGAGTAGCAGTTTTGCCTTCACCGTTTCTGCACTCAATTGCCTTCGTATGCTGACTTTCTTGTTCTTAGATCTTTTTCTTAGATTTCAATGAACCAAAATGAAGCCACTCATCCATTCAGCAGATCTCCTTCAATAATTGGCTGCGTCATCCAGAGGCCAAAGAGGCCGACCAGCATTGTGCCGAGGAAAACGTTCAATTTGGTGAGTTGATAATCCGGGTGTGTCCGCTGTAATGATCTCGCCAGCAAGCTCATGAAAACCCGCTCTGAAATGATGGGAAGATTTCAAAGCAACAAGGTCATATTCCGTCACATCTATACCGACTGCGATAAAAGGACCTATATCAAAGGTCTGGGAACGTTTTGAACCAACAATGATATCAATCCCACCCACGACCAGCCTGGCGATTTTCCCTAAACTCAACTTGGCGCCTTTGTTCATTGCCAGCATTGTCATGCGCCCATCATGAAGCGCTTTAACATATCCAGTTAGTTTTAAGGGCGTACCGTGGAAGTCGTCCTCTTTGGCGCCGAGCGATACCGTAATTGTTGCTCCGACACCGGCTTCGTGGGCTTGGAGTGCAACTTCGGCGTCGACAACGAATCCAAAGCAGGTATTTTGCAGATCGCGCTCAATCATGCTGCGAAGCAGATGAGTTCCGTCGCCGGGTGCTCCACACCCGCAGTTATCGGAAACTTCATTCATGACGACCGGCTTTTTCTTGCAGGCCGTAGCGGCATCCAGCGCTTGCTCTGAAGTCAAACTCATCGGCCTGAACAATTCGCGCTCATTCCAAAGTGTCGCTGCCATTTGCTTTGCCAAACGCTCGGCTTGTTCACGATCGCCCCTTGTTGTTACGACAATGTGCCCACCAACCTCGGGTATATCGGTATAAGGGAAGCCGTGAAACCAACTGACGTCTATCACGCCAGCTTCGGATTCAGCGTTGATCATCTTCTTTAGCATTGATTTGCCAATGCCCAACATGGTGGTGGTAGTCGGAACGAGCATTGGAATCGTTTCTACATGGGTGACCGGTCTGAAGTCATGCTCCAACATATCGACTATCAAATCTATCGCTTCGCTTGCACGCAGGTGCATATCCGTATGCGGGTACAAGTGACAAGCAAAGGCGCCATCCAGTGCATCGGCCATTACTTGCGTTACGTTGCCATGCAGGTCAAGGGCGGCTGTTATAGGAATGGCTTCACCCACTAGATGACGAATAGCTTGAGTGAGGTCGCCTTCGAGGTCAGTTATTCCTTGAACCACTCCAGCGCCATGAAGTTCGAGAAAAATACCGTCAATGGCGCCCAGTTGCTGTCCCCGTTTCAGGCCGTCCAGTATCTCCCCTTTGAATTGATCATAGGCCTCTCTTTCAATGGTGCCTGATGGTTGCGCAATGGTGAATAAAATGGGTACCACCTCTAAACCAAGTTCATGACAGCGATCGAGCGCACCGCCTGTGCTGGTTTCGGTCCCTGCCATTTTTAGGATTCGCTCACCGCGGAGCTGAAAAAAGTCTTCTGCTGGCGTCGGGTCTTTGCAGTAGGTATTGGTTTCATGACTAATACCCGCTATCGCAATTCTCATCTTTGGCTTTCCTCACTTATAACGAGTTTTTGTTTCTTGTTTTCCGATGGCGCATGTCGATTGTATGCTCATGTTCTCATATCTAACGCCCAAGTTGGGTCTATGCTGATCTATCAGGCTGTTGCGGTTAGGAAGAATAACCACCCTTTTTTCACTTTCAGAAAAGTATTCTCACCCCTGAGGATTGCCTGCCGTCCGCTTCAACTGATCTAGACAGATGTTGAAGATCGAAATTTTGGCGATTTGGCCATTGATTTCAGACGCTGGCCGAACGCGACGGTCACCGGTGCGTGGTCGATGCTCGTGACTGGGTCGCCACATTTGTCACACTTCTTGATCGGGCCGCGTTCGGATCGATTTCGAAAACGCGCTTGAGCCGTTGTGCCCCCAAAAGAACAGTGGGTCATTGAGTAGACCTTCGGGTTTTCTTGTACTTCTACTGGCTTTTGCGGAACGACATGCTCACGTAGCTTACTGTTCGGCGAGAATACCCCGTGAAACCGCGTGAGATTTACACGCGGCCTGGGTACCAGCGCAGCTAGCCGACCCATGAATTCCATTGGGCTGAGCACGACATGGGTGGTGCCGTCATCGGTATTTTACCTGATCAGCTACGTGAGGCTCGAGTCTGGCGCCGATCTCGTGGAATCTCCGATGAAAGCTCGCGAGACCCTTGAGGTGGTGGGCGGTAGCCAATGGCTCTACGCGGGCAAAGTGGTGTTGATGGGTCTCAGATCCGGCCAGCTTGGCGAACACCAGTGGGCCGCCATCGTTCTGTCACTGTATGACTCGCGCGAAGCCTACGACGAAGTTGCCCGATCGAACACACACAGCCAGGCCTACGGGTCCGCGAACGGCTCAAATCTGTATTTTATTACTACGAGACTTCATAACAGGAAAAGTTAAAGGCCGCCACCAGTCAATTTCCGCTTTGATCACTTGCCTCAAGGTAGCATGAGAAGTTGAAGTATATTTCGTTGTTGACGAAATTAAGATTCATCAGCCGCAGATTATCATAGGTTGCTGACAGTACCAGCGATGCTTGACCAGGCCAGTCCGCACCGATGATATTGCTGATCGAACCCTGACTCTTGAAAACCGCTTCTCTTGGGCCCAGTTCTGCGAAAAACTGAGCATCGGGTTGACCAATGGTATTACCAT
>JGI26239J51126_1001566_pt1 | contig 9864 bp, 10 predicted proteins | sample SaaInlV_130m_DNA_3_FD_51126 | JGI IMG/M metagenome (IMG submission 51126)
TTTAGTACTCCATATAATGCTATGCTCTAGTTTAAGCAGTTGAGATTCGTTATCTAGAAAGTTCTTATTCATGACTGTACTAAGTCTTATCTTTTAAAGAGAGTGTAAGCTCAAACTTTGCAACAACCTCAGAGGAAATTGAGGGAACTACAGCGTCAATATTTAATTTATAGTTAAACCTTTCAGTTGAATTGGCAGTTTTATCAACCAACTCTTTAATTGCTGCTCCATCATTACACATAAAATGAACATCACCCTCAGGTCTTTTAAGAAAATCAGCCTTAAAGTCTTTAAATATTAAGGCAATTTTACGGCCACTTTCTTGGATTGGATCCATAGCAAGAAATCCACCTGTAATGTCTGCACCAACCGCTAAAACGCCAAAATACATACTTCCTAAATGATTCTTTGTTCTCCTTCTAAGTGGAATTTTAATTTCTATCTTTTCATCTGTATGCTCAATAACCTTAGGGCGACAATACCAAATCATTGGCACCTTGGTAAAGCCAAATAAGCGAATTAATCGATTTGTCTTGGCAACTCTAGAAAGCATAATGCATGAGTTTAGTATTTAAAAGTGCCATACCATTCTGGATAAAAGACGATTGAAGCGAGCACAAGAATTTGTATCATTATAAATGGAACAACTCCTTTGTAAAAGAACTAAACTCTTTAATTATTCTTTCAGCTATTGACTATACCGAATAATCATCAACCACTGAGCACTGTGCACTGAGCATCGTTGCAGAAAGCTTATCAATATCCTCTGATGGCCACCTAAAAACATCGGCAAAATAAAAGCTTCCATGAGAATATTCAAAATTTTCTCCATAAAACTGCTCTCCATTGGATGAAAATTCGAGCACCTTTAGCTCAAGGCCACTAAAGTAATGAGCTTCTTGACCAAACTCAATTAAATCACTTTTGACAATTCTAAATTTAAATTTCTGAGGAATATAATTAATAAGCTTACCCTCTTTTATTTCAACTGCTTGTGTCATTTCACAGTAATAGAGATCACCTACCTCTGATAAAGCTGATAAAGGAATCCAGCTAAATAAAATAACTAAGAAAATATTTTTCATTATTAACCTCTATTCATAAAATTTTTATTAAATAATTATATTTCTATTATCTAGGATATCTTGTTGTATATCGATAATTTATAGTTTTTTCAATATCTAGATAAAATAAAATTCATATATATGATATAATATACTTCTCATTAAATTTTATTGATAAAATTTAGTCATAGATTTTTTTAATTTTTGTAGAAGGAGTAGGTATGATTCAATTTATAGTTCATGACGAAGACGATTCCGTCGGCGTTGTTACAGTTGAAGGACTTAAAGCAAACGACACTCTATCAGGATGGATAATGGATCAAGATGTCTTAATCGATATCAAGATCAATCAAGACATTCCTATTGGGCATAAGCTTGCAATTAAAGATCTTAATGAAGATGATACAGTCATCAAATATGGTGTAGATATTGGCAGAACTATTTCAAAGATTGCAGTTGGCGATCATCTACATGTACATAACGTTAAAACAAAGAGGTGGTAATGATAAATTTAGATCAAAAAATCTACGGTTATAGACGCGACAATAATAGAGTTGGAATTCGAAACTATGTAGTTATCCTTCCTGTTGACGATATTTCAAATGCAGCATGTGAAGCTGTTAGCAACAATATTAAGGGAACGATTGCTCTTCCTCACCCGTATGGAAGACTCCAGTTTGGTGAAGACCTTGACCTTCATTTNAGAACGATGATTGGAACCGGTGCAAACCCAAATGTTGCTGCAGTTGTTGTCATAGGTATTGAGCCGGGCTGGACTCAAAAAATTGTTGATGGAATTGCTGCTACTGGTAAACCAGTTCAAGGCTTCTCTATTGAAAAGAAAGGCGACATTCAAACAATTGCAGATGCCTCAAAAGCAGCTTATGACATGGTTCATTATGCTTCAGGCCTTCAAAGAGAAGAATGTGATATCAGTGAGCTATGGGTTTCAACTAAGTGTGGTGAGTCAGACACAACTTCAGGCTTTGGATCAAATCCAACAGTTGGTAATGCGTTTGATAAGCTTTATGAAAAAGATAGCACCTTACTTTTTGGTGAAACATCNGAGATTACAGGTGGTGAACATCTAGTTAAAGCAAGATGTGCAAATGACGCTGTTGCTGATCAGTTCATGTTCATGTTTAATCGTTACCAGGATATGATTGAGCGTTTTAAAACAGATGACTTGTCTGATTCACAGCCGACCAAAGGCAATATTGAAGGAGGCCTTACAACGATCGAAGAGAAGGCNCTTGGAAACATTCAAAAAATTGGTAAGAAGTGTGTCGTTGATGGNGTTTTAGATAAGGCAGAAATGCCTACCAGTAAAGGCTTNTGGTTTATGGACTCTTCTTCNGCNGCTGCAGAAATGGTTACCCTATGTGCAGCCTCTGGATATGTTGCTCACTTATTCCCTACTGGGCAAGGAAACATTATTGGTAATCCAATACTTCCAGTCATTAAGGTTTGTGCAAACCCAAGGACAGTCAGAACAATGTCAGAGCATGTCGATGTTGATGTAACTGCTTTACTAAAGCGTGACATCAATCTTGATCAGGCTGGTGATATGCTTCTTGAGTCTCTCATCCACACATCAAATGGAAGAATGACTGCTGCAGAAATACTGGGCCATCAAGAGTTTGTATTAACGCGCCTGTACGAAAGCGCATAAATTAAATTTAATTGGATAAATAAATTACATGAAATACTTAAAAAAAGCTGACAAGTCGGCAGAATCAAATATGCTAGAAGCACAAAAAGTTGTCCATGACATGCTCGCTAACATAGATAAAAATGGTGAGCAAGCTGTCAGAGACTATGCTGAAAAATTAGATTCGTGGACAGGTGATATTTTACTATCCGCTGCTGAAATTGATGAAATTACAGGGGATGTCCCACAAGACGTCAAGGATGATATTGATTTTGCATGTCAGCAGGTTTACACGTTTGCAAAAGCTCAGCGTGACTCAATTGAAGAGTTCCACACCAAGAATAACGGCGTTGAAGCTGGCCAAAGATTACTTCCAGTAAACGTAGCAGGCTGCTATGTTCCGACTGGAAGGTATGCTCATATTGCTTCTGCATACATGAGTATTGCGACTGCAAAAGCTGCCGGGGTTCCATGTATTATCGCTTGCTCTACGCCATACAAAGGCAAGAGTATTCATCCCTATGTACTCTATGCAATGAAGACTGCTGGAGCAGATCATGTGATGACCCTTGGTGGAGTTCAGGCGATTGCGAGTATGGCATATGGTTTGTTTACTGGAAAGAAAGCGGACATTATTGTTGGACCTGGAAACAAGTTTGTAGCTGAAGCCAAGAGAACTCTATTTGGCGAAGTTGGAATCGATGTTTTTGCAGGACCTTCAGAAGTTGCAGTCATTGCTGATGAAGACGCGGATGCAGACGTTGTTGCTATTGACCTAGTTGGTCAAATGGAGCATGGTCATGAGTCCCCTGGTTGGCTTTTCACAACTTCAAAAGAGTTGGCTGAAAAAGTAATGAATCTCGTACCAGAGTACATTGAAAAACTTCCTCCTACAGCTCAAGATGCAGCTTTCTGTGCCTGGAGAGATTACGGAGAAGTGATTCTTTGTGACTCTAATGAGGAAGTGGTTAAGATTTCTGATGAGTATGCTGCAGAGCATCTCGAAGTTCAATGCAAGGGCCTTGATTGGTGGCTAGAAAATTTGACTTGCTACGGCTCTCTATTCTTAGGAGAAGAGACAACAGTTACCTTTGGTGATAAAGCTTCAGGTCCTAACCACATTCTACCAACAAAGGCAGCAGGTCGATACTCAGGTGGACTTTCAGCTCACAAATTCTTGAAAGTATTAACTTGGCAACGCATGGATCGCGAATCAACACGTCAGGTTGCTCAGGCATCTTCTAGAATTTCAAGACTGGAAGGAATGGAAGGACATGCGAGAGCCTCTGATGTCAGACTTAGCAAATACTTCCCTGAAGAGNCTTTTGATCTTGGCGCTCCAGTATTAGAGTAAACCATGAGCTTATCAGACTTTTCTCTTGAGAATAAAGTTGCTCTGATAACTGGTGGTACTAGCGGATTAGGAAAAATGATGGCACTTGCGCTTGCAAAAGCAGGCGCATTTGTCTGGATTGCTAGTAGCCGAGATAATGCAGATGAAACNCTCAAAGAGCTCAATGATCAGGGCTCTGAGGGACGATTCATTCAAGTGGATGTCACTTCAAGTGAAGCCCTTGAAAACGTTGTCTCCCTGATTCATCAAGAGTCCAATCAAATTGACATTCTAGTGAACGCTGCAGGAATTAATCTGAGAACTTCAGCTGAAAATATCACGCTTGAAGAATGGCAAAAAACAATCGATATTAACTTAACTGCGCCCTTCTATTTAAGTCAACTTGTTGCAGACTCAATGAGAAAAAATAACTGGGGAAGAATTATTAATATCGCCTCACTTCAGTCTCTTAGGGCTTTTGATAACAGCATTCCATATGGCGCAAGTAAAGGCGGAGTCATGCAATTGACGCGAGCTTTAGCGCAAGCTTACTCTAAAGATGGCGTGCTAGTGAATGCCATTGCTCCTGGATTTTTTAGAACTAACTTAACAGAATCATTATTCCAAGATCCGGGTAAATTAAAAACTTTAGCTGACAAAACTATGATGGGTCGTAACGGCGAAGAAAAGGATATATTTGGAATTAGCGTCTTTTTATGTAGCGATGCTAACTCGTATGTCACAGGTCAAACTATATTTCTTGATGGAGGATTTTCAGCAGCATGATTGATAAAATGGAAGCAGTGGTGTATACCGCACCCAACGAAATGACTTTTATAAATGATTACCGCTCAACCCAGATTGATCGGGACGATGATGTTTTGCTGCGTATTGAATCAGTTGGTATTTGTGGCTCCGATATGCATGCGTTTCATGGAAAAGACCCAAGAAGAAATCCAGGATTAATTCTAGGTCATGAGTTTTGTGGTGAGATTGTTGAGGGGGCGGATAAGGGCCAAAAGGTAACCGGAAACCCACTGATTACATGCGGAAAATGTGAATACTGCCTCCAAGGTAGGGATAACTTATGCAGCGATAGAGATATGATAGGGATGAGCAGACAAGGCGCTTTTGCTCAATACATGACGATACCGAATCAATGCCTCGTCCATGCTCCCAACTCTATGAATTCAAACCACGTGGCACTCACTGAGCCAGCAGCTACTGTGGTCCATGCTGTTAACCTTGCCATAGAGAGTTCCTTTAAACCGATTAGTGATTGTAATGTGCTTGTTGTTGGTGCCGGTGCTATTGGTCTTTTAGCAGCGCTTTTACTTAAATCACACAATGTCAATATGACTGTCCTTGAAACCAATGAGGCTCGTCATTCTTGCGTTAAAGAACATGTTGGCGTTAACCCTGTTAATCCAATAACCGAGTCAGTTAAGGAAGACTCATATGATGTCGTGATTGATTGTGTAGGCAGTGAGAAAACAAATGAACTAGCTATNTCTTCTGTCAGGGNAGGAGGTGTGGTAGTTAATGTCGGACTTCTCAGCTGGAGTAGCAATATCGATATTAGAAAGATCACCCTTCAAGAGATTAAACTGGTTGGTTGCTACACCTACAACATGGAAGACTTTAGATCTGCATTGAAGTCAATTGAAAACGGTGACTTTGGAGATCTATCTTGGATTGAAGAGATGCCTTTATCAGAAACTAATTTAGCGTTCCAAAGTTTACACAATGGTACAATGGCTTCAGCCAAAGTTATCCTAAAACCTTCTTTTTAATTATTATTTAATATTATGAGTATTACTGATCTGAAATTTAACATCGACAGAGACAGTACGACTCCACTTTGGCTTCAAATCAGAAATGAACTTTTTAATTGTCTCTATAGAGATGTGCTTCGACCTGGTCAACTAATCCCTAACGAAAAAACTCTGGTTGAACTTTTTAATGTCTCCATCGGAACCATTCGAAAAGCGGTAGGGGTTTTAGAGAAAGAAGGATTTTTGATTCGCAAACAAGGACTAGGAACTTTTGTTTTTCAGCATGACAATAGTAGCTTTCTTTTTGAGTACTTTCACTTTGCTTTAAATGGAAGTGACGAAAAACAAATCCCAACTGTAGAATTCATCTCTTTTGATACTAAAAAAGCAACCAAAGATGAGGCAGCTGAATTGGGTATTTCACCTAGAAGCCCTGTATTTCAGATTTTAAATAAAATCGGCCTTAACAAGAAGTTTTACATTGTAGATCGAATTGTTATTGATCAGAATAAATTCCCTGGACTAACAGAAGATATTTTTAAAAATAGATCCAATACAATTTACAACCTCTATCAAAACAAATATAACATCTTTATTACTAACTGCTCTGAAAAATTAAAAGCAATCACCGCAGATGAAAAGATCGCAAAACTATTAAATATTCCACTGCATGAACCAATACTTAAAATCAATCGAATTGGTCAGACTTATCATAATGAAACAATCGAGCTAAGAACCTCTTATGTTCATACGAGTGACATCGAGTATATTCACTCTCAAAACAGCACCTTCGGAGAAGCAATTTAGCCTCCCTTTTGGCNTCAACTGATGAAGTCAATCAAGCTCTAAAACCCTAACTTAATTTATTACCCGTACAAATATGTAGGAAGCCAAAGTACGATTTGAGGGAAGATAATTATTAGCGNTAATCCAACGACCTGNATCGCCATAAATTGCATCATCCCNTTATAGATATCTCCTAGATCCCATTCTGGGACCACGCCCTTGAGAAAGTAGGCGGATAGTGCTACAGGTGGGGACAGCCACGCTGTCTGAAGATTAACAGCAACAAGTATTCCAAACCAGGTTAGGTTAAACCCTAGTTGTTCAATAAGAGGTAAGACAATTGGAATAATGATTAGCACAATTGGAACCCACTCTAATGGCCAGGCCAATAAAAAAATAAAGGCCATAATGATTAGCAGGATTGCAGTTGGTGGAAGATCAAGTAGCATCAGATACTCAGTGATCATTGTTGGCGTACCCAGTCTTGAAAATACTGAGCCAAAGAAGTTAGAAGCACAAACCAAAACCATAATTAAAGTTGTGATCTCTAAAGTCTTTAGAAGTGCACTCTTGAAAGATTCAAAAGTTAGCTTTCGATAAGCCAAAGTTAAGAATATTGCACCAACAGCACCCATCGCAGCACCTTCAGTTGGCGTTGCCAAACCAGCCAATATACTTCCTAGAGATGAGCCCACTAAAAGTACTGGTGGAANCAGTCCCTTAAAGAATTCTATCCAAACCTCTCTCATGGAATCTGGGATCAAATCCTCTGGAACGACAGGACCTAAGTTAGGATTTAAATGACACCTAATAAGCGTGTAACCGGTATACAGTACAGCCAACATAAGGCCAGGCATAATTGCTGCTGCAAATAAATCTGTTACTGGAACGTTCAGTATTGGACCCATAACAACAAGCATAATACTTGGCGGAATTAATATACCAAGGGTACCACCAGCAGTAATAGTTCCTGCTGCTAAACGGACATCATATCCCGATCTATTCATTGTCTTAGCAGACATAATTCCGAGGATGGTGACCGACGCACCTACAATACCGGTTGCAGCTCCAAAGATTGTTGCAACAAAAAGAACAGCAACAAATAAAGATCCTTTGGTTCTGGCAAGAGCCATCTGAACAGATGTAAATAATCTCTCCATGAGGTTGGCCTTCTCCATGAGAATACCCATAAAGGTGAACAATGGTATTGCTGCGAGGGTTTGCTCAAGCATACTCCCAGAAAACTGGAAGGTCATTAAATAAAAAACAAGATCGCCAAATCCTAAGTAGCCGAAGAAGACTCCTAAGAAAATTAGCGTAAATGAGATTGGAAAGCCAATGAATATGGCAAATAGCATTGTTAATATTAGTACAATGCCTAGTACTTCTGGACTCATGGCCATCTCCTATTTTTGACTGCATACACGCACTTAAGCACCTCTGAAATGCCTTGAATTAAAAGGAAAATAAATCCTATAAATANTGCGAACTTAATTGGATACATGTAAGGCATCCACGCAGTATCCATACCTCTTTCCATTATCGACCATGACTTATAGGCATACTTATAGCACGCCCATGCTGCACCTATAATTCCAGGAAAATAAAATAATAAATAGAGTGTTAAATCTATCATCGCTTGAGTCTTAACTGNCCAATCTCGATACATAAAGTCTGCACGTATATGAACGCCTTTGGATAGAGCATAACCAGCACCCAGCATAAACATGGCGCCTGCGCCCATTCTGCTAATATCGTATGCCCACATTGTTGGAGAGCCAAAGAAGTGCCTTCCCACAACCTCAATAAACATGGCAGTGAATACTGGAACTGTCAACCAGCATGCTAACTGACCTACTCTGAGACTAAAGAGATCAATTCCAAGTATGGTTTTAGCCATCATTTTTGGCATATCATCCGGCATAACNCCTGTATATGATCTGCCTTCAGCGATCATTTCATCGGTAATGTCTAATTGACCAATATCTTCTTCTTCTGACATAAAGTGCACCTATTTTTAATCTACAAAGATAACGCTATTGTAACAAAACTCAAGAGTTATAAAAATTTAAACCTTTCTATTAATATGGCTTTTCTAACTTCAGGAAAAGGAGAACCTGAAGTTAGAAAAATCATATTATGATAAAAAAAAGTTGCCAACAGTTTTCACTATTGGCAACTTAGTTTACAAGTCTTACAGTTGAATCTTTACTTCAAAGTCTTAGCAAACGCAAGGCCTAACTTAGCGTTAGACGCTTGAGCTCCTGACCAGAAAGGTACTGCTTTTTCAGCAAAATCTCTCTGTGATGCCCAAACTTCAGCAAAAAATGCATTCTCGTCAGCATTCTTTTGAAGAGTTGCATTAGCAGCAGCCATAAACTCTACGAAGTAGTCATCAGGTGTATCCATTAGCTGAACGCCTTGTTCTAGCAAGTCTGCCATTGCAATACCGTTTGCATAGATACGGTTAGACATTGAGTCAAGTCTTGANGCTCTTGCAGCAACNTGTATAGCGCGTTGGTCACGTGCAGAAATTTCATTCCATCTGTCACCATTGATATACATATCAGCATTCACAACGTTCTGGTGAAGTCCTTGTAAGTAGTAGTACTTAAGAACCTTCTGGAAACCAAAGTCTCTGTCAGGCTCTGGGCAGCACCACTCTGCTGCGTCAATTACGCCTTTCTCAAGTGCTGGAAGAATATCACCACCGCCCATAGCTACAGCTGCGACACCAATATCCTTATAGGTTTGACCTGGGATTCCTGGAGGTGCACGGAATCTAAGTTTACGGAAGTCATCCATACTGTTGATTGGCTCTTTGAACCAGCCTAGTGCTTCTGGACCAACTGGTTGAAGGATTAAGCCATGAACGTTCAAGTCCATTTCATCCCATAACCGATCATAGAGCTCTTTACCGCCAGCACTATGGAACCAAGAAAGCCAAGCAATATTATCAATACCAAGGCCTGCTCCAGCAATTGGAGANCCAAACAGCATTGCTGCAGGGTGCTTACCTGACCAGTAGTGAGTCCAAGCAAATCCNCCATCAATTAATCCTGCGTCAACTGCGTCAATAAGATCNGAGTTAGGAACAACAGAACCACCNGGAAGAACTTCAATTGTTACTCTGCCATCTGTCAATGCAGCGACNTCTTCTGCAAAATCTCTTACATAGCCAACTTCACTACCAGTAGAGTTTAATACAGATTGTACTTTTAAATGGACATTTCCAGCCATAGCGCTTGAACTAAA
>JGI26239J51126_1001575_pt1 | contig 9819 bp, 7 predicted proteins | sample SaaInlV_130m_DNA_3_FD_51126 | JGI IMG/M metagenome (IMG submission 51126)
AGAGGATACAATTTTTGCAACTTCATCTTTCTTAATGGTTAAGAAATTTGATTGAAAGAAAGCAGTAACTGTTATTTTAATTTTGCTTTTAAACCTGCTTGAATACGTAAAGGCAGCGCGTGTAGTTTAATAAAACCAATAGCGTCTTTTGGATCATAGGCACCATGATCAGCTTCCATTGTAGCCATGTCCTCATCATAGAGGCTGTTAGGCGACTTACGTCCTGTCACCATGCAGTTACCTTTGTAAAGTTCCAGGCGAACAGTACCGTTGACCGGTCCCTGAGTTTTTTGAACCATGTCGAGCAAAATTTCCATTTCCGGAGAAAACCAAAAACCATCGTATGCCAACTGTGCAAAACGCGGCATCAGAGAATCTTTGAGATTGATCACCCCGCGGTTTAAGGTAATGGATTCCATCGCCCGGTGCGCAATGTGTAAAATCGTGCCTCCTGGTGTTTCATAAACTCCACGGTTTTTCATACCGACGAAACGTGACTCCACCATATCGATCCGGCCTATTCCATGCTTGCCACCCAACTCATTGAGCTGCGTCAACAGCTTTGCCGGAGAATATTCCTGACCGTCAACCGCAACCGGATTTCCTTTTTCAAAATCAATCAGCACAGCTTGCGCTTCATCCGGTGCAGCCTGCGGAGACTGTGATAACTCAAACATTTCCTGCCGCGGTTCCTGCCATGGATCTTCCAACATACCAGATTCAAAACTAATGTGCATCAGATTTTCATCAGAACTCCACGGTTGTTCTTTGGATGCTTTAACCGGAATTCCATATTTTTCCGCATAAGCCAGCAGTTCTGTACGACCGGGATATTTTTGGTAGAATTCCGGAATTTTCCAGGGAGCAACTACCTGAATATCAGGTTTTAAAGCATAGTAGCTTAACTCAAAACGTACCTGATCATTTCCCTTGCCGGTGGCACCGTGAGCGACTGCAACCGCACCTTCACGTTCTGCGACTTCAATCTGTTTCTTTGAAATTAAAGGACGTGCTAAAGATGTTCCCAGCAAATAAGTTCCTTCATAAAGCGCATTCCAATGAATGGAAGGCAGCACGTAATCCTTTACAAATTCCTCTTCAACATTTTCAACCAGTACTTTTGCGGCACCGGCCTTTTTACCTTTTTCGAGGATGGCATCAATGTCTTCAACTTTTTGACCTAAATCAAGACAAAGTGCGATTACTTCATAACCTTGCTGATCAAGCCAATGTACGAGTACGGAAGTATCAAGACCACCGGAATATGCTAAAACTAGTTTTTCTTTGTTCATAATTAATTTAATTGTGTTTCTGTGACTTGTTGTGTAAGCGGAGATTCTTCCGGTTCTTCGTAATTATTTGGTACTGTTTCAGAATCTGCGGGTTTTGTGCGGATCACTTTGAGGGCAACAGGACCTTTTTTGCCTGAACCTACTTCAAACTCAACACGATCGCCAAGGTTGAGAAAACGAAAACCGGCTTGTCTTATTTCAGACTGATGCACAAAAAGATCGTCACCGTTGTCCTGTTCAATGAAACCAAAACCTTTGTTTGGGTTAAACCATTTTACTGTTCCATCACGCCGAACACCTGCTTCATAAGTGGGGGGCTTTTTAGTCTGAAAGACAAAGCCCAGCACCAGTGCAACAGCAGAAAAAGCTGCTAATATAAGGGCGGTATTTTCATTTATTAATAAATCATTTGATATCTGTTCCCAGAGAGTATAGAGCAGCCCCAGCATCACAGCTGATTGAGCCGCAATGATTGCCAGCAAAGATTTGTTGTTCATGTTTTGTTGATTTTTTCATTTGTTTTTTATTAATATTCCGCCGCGGTATTTTTGTTTGATTTTTGCCCGCAGCGTTAAAATTTTCAACCGGCTTGTTCCGCCAGCCAGCGTTCTGCGTCAATCGCTGCCATGCATCCTGTACCGGCTGCTGTCACGGCTTGTCGGTAGACATGGTCCTGTACATCTCCTGAAGCAAAAACCCCTTCGACTGAGGTATATGTTGTGCCAGGAGTTACTTTCACATAACCGTTTTCGTTCAAAGCCAATTTATTTTTGAACAATTTTGTATTTGGTAAGTGACCGATTGCAATGAACAATCCTGTGATCGGATGTTCTGTAACTTTTTCAGTTTTAAGGTTTTTAACTTTGAGTGATGTCATTCCGGCCATTGGATTTCCTAGCACTTCATCGACGACAGTATCCCAAAATATGGAAATTTTTTCATGATCGACGGCACGTTTCTGCATTATTTTGCTACCGCGGAATTCATCACGTCGATGAATCAGGGTGACACTTTTACAGATATTTGCCAAATAGAGTGCTTCTTCCAAAGCAGTATCTCCTCCGCCGACAACCGCAACATCTTGATCACGGAAGAAAAAACCGTCACAGGTTGCACAGGCGGAAACTCCTCTACCACTGTATTCTTTTTCGGAATCCATACCCAGCCAGCGCGCGGATGCACCAGTTGAAATGATCAAAGAATCGCAGCTTAAAGTGTCTTTATTTTCCAGTGTAAGTTTAAAAGGACGTTGAGACAAATCAACATCAATCACATCTCCGCTGAAAAATTCTGTACCAAAACGCGCGGCCTGTGCTTTGAGCAGATCCATCATTTCCGGACCCTTGATACCTTCAGGAAAACCTGGATAATTTTCTACATCCGAGGTGATCATTAATTGCCCGCCTGCTTCACGTCCTGAGACGACAACAGGTTTTAAAATTGCTCTTGCCGCATAGATTGCTGCAGTCAGTCCGGCAGGCCCGGAACCTAAAATTATTAGTTTGTGGTGTTGTTCTTTTGTTGACATTTTATTTTTTTGAATGTTGATTTTAAGCAAATTGCCCCCAACTATTCTATCACTCAAAAGCACGACACGATCAAGTCAATTCATTAATCCGTCTCAATCCATGACTGCTGCAGTTTCAATTTGCGCTTTAAGTATTTGAAGGGAAAAAGAGGATTATTTTCAACGCTTCAGCCGTCTTTCCAGTTCCTGCAGTGAGAACTCCACCAACAGCGGAACAGCTTTCAGGGAACTCATAGGGCTGCCCATTTCTTCCCACTGTGCCAGCAGAATTTCCATTTCAGTCAGACTCAGTTCCTGCTTTGCAGGCAGTGCTGCATGGGTTGATACTACTTCGCAAATATCACGAATAATTTCTTCAGCCTGGCTGCGTTTACCAAAAAGTGCCAGTCGATCGATGATTTCCCGGATCACTTTGCCCACTTGCTCTGCATTGAGGATTTCTGGAATTGTATTCACTGCAAAGGTACTTCCTCCGAAAGGACTGATGGCAAATCCGCAAAGTTCCAAATACTCCAGCGACTGTTCCAGCAAAACTGATTCCTGCGGAGAAAGCTCAATTAAAAGTGATGCCTGAAAAGTCTGTAGTGCAAGCTCTTTTTTTTGCAGTGCCTCAGTATAAAATCGTAAAGCAAACGTTCGTGCAGAGCTTGCTGTTCGATCATCAGCAGTCCTGCATCGTTCTCTGCCATGATGTAAGTTTTACGGAACTGGCCGAGCACGCGGATTTTTTGCGGAAATTGTGGTAGCGGTGAAAGCAAACGCAGATTGCGTATTTCATCTTCAGGCAGAGTTGCCGGAGTAGAATCCGAGGCTTCCGGAATTCCTGTGGAAGTGTGATTTTGTCTTCTTTGCGTAACAGGGTGGATTTCCGCAAGCGGTTTTTCGGTAGAAAATGCGGAAAGCTCTGCTGAATGTTGTTTTTTCAACGCGCCCCGCGGTGGCAGATCCCTCGACTCGGTTACGCGTTTTTTCTTTTTTGGGAAAGTCATTCCGGAATACTGACTTTCCAGAGTCAACGCTTCTTCCATCGGCAGTTCAATTTGTCCGGAAATTTCTGTGCGTGACATTTGTGAATGTGCATGTTCACGTCCGAAAAACCGACGACTCGCACCATCTTTCAAGGCACGTGAAATTTGATCCAGCAAAATAGTGTGGACTAGCTGACTGTTGCGGAAGCGGATTTCTGTCTTTGCCGGATGAACATTTACATCAATTTCTGTTGGGTCTATTTTTAGATTGAGGAAAAAAACCGGATGCTGCCCTTTTCCCAGAAAAGTTCCGTAACCGCCATAAATTCCGTGATTGATAGCAGGAGATTTAACATTTCTGTCATTCACAAATATATATTGCCAGCGACGGCTCGTCCGTGGTTTTGAAGGAAATGAGATAAATCCTGAATACTGCAGATAGGTTTCCTCATGTTTAACCGTCATTAAAATTTCCTTAAACTCTTCACCAAAAAGCTGCTGTATGCGGGTTTGCAGTTGCTGACCACCTGAAAGATTGAGCAACAGTTGCCGGTTATGAGTCAGGCGGAAATGAATGTGCGGATGTGCGAGTGACTTTTGCACAAGATGCTGCTGAATGTGCTGCAGTTCTGTGGCAGTAGTTTTGAGAAATTTTAAACGTGCTGGTGTGTTGTAAAAAAGTCTTTCAACGGTTATTTTTGTACCTTGCGGAAAACCAATTTTACCCATCTGCTCGAGGTAACCGCCTTTAATAAAAATTCTGGTTGCCCCCTGACTTTCATCGTCACAAGTTAATAATTCAAAATGTGAAACTGACGCAATCGCCGCCAGCGCCTCACCGCGGAAACCTAAAGTCTGAATACGGAACAAATCATTTTCATCAATAATTTTGCTGGTTGCATGCCTTTCCACCGCAAGTTGTGCGTCGGCTTCGTTCATTCCGCAACCGTTATCAAGAATCGAAATCAAGTCCTTGCCGCCGTTTTTCACTGTAACCTGAATTTCGGTTGCTCCGGCATCAATCGAGTTTTCCAGCAGTTCCTTAACCACTGAAGCAGGGCGTTCAACTACTTCACCGGCGGCAATTTTATTGATTAAGGATTCCGGAAGAATTCTGACACTATTTCTGGCAGAAGAAGATTTTGACATATTTTGGTGGAAACTTATAAAAAATTGGAGTAAGTTTTTAGCTCAATCTTTTTGGTGAAAAACGTTTCGTGTTTGTNGCTTGCGACATCGTAGCTTAAAGACTCAATCGACGCAAGATAGACTCACAANTTTTTAATGATTAGATCATTTATTTTCATCAAGAAAAGCTCACTCGTTGAGAGTGAACCTCCTTTGCGCAACTTTGCTAAGCTGAGCCAGGCTGTGTTTAACTTTTCTTAATCAAAAAATAAAGGAACAAAAATGCGACTAAAAATTATAATTGCCGGACTCTTGACCGGCCTGATTGCTTTTGCACCACTGGCTGTAATGGCAGATGAAACAGCCACAATTAGATTCATCGTAACAGGTGATCTGTATGAATTCCCTGCTGACAAAGACAGAGGTGGATATGCAAAGCTGGCAAGCGTGGCCAAAATTTTCAAAAAGAAAACAAAAAGAGATATACAATCCTATTTGGTTCATGTGGGGGATGCATATTCCCCGTCTTTGCTCTCAACCATGGATAAAGGAAAGAGTACTGTAGAGATGTTAAATGCTGTCGGAGTCGACTATATGGTTCTCGGAAACCACGAATGGGATTTCGGTCCTAAGAATGTTAGGGAACGTGTTTGGGAGTCAAATTTTCCTGTTCTGGCGAGCAACGTAATTGATCAAGATGGACTCCCTATAGATGGTACAGTAAGGACTGCTATGATAAATGTTGGTCCATTCCGTGTGGGGATTATGGGACTTGTCACTACGCATACTAAAGTTATCTCCAGCACCGGTAGCGATACTTTTCTACCAGTACTTGATACAGCGAAGGCTTTGGCAAAGGAACTCAAAGGACAGGGTGCAAATCTGATAGTCGCTTTGGCACATCTTGATTTTGTGGAAGATATGGAACTGTTTCAAAGTGGTATTGTTGATATATTACTATCTGGTCAAGATCACTACTACATTTTCCAAGACAACGGCAAATCACTTTGGATGGACTCTGGTGAGGATGCTGATAAGGTGGGTATTGTGGATGTCCACATGAAATCCTATATGAAAAGAGGTAAAAAACGATTTAATTGGGAAGCGGACATGCGTTTTGTGGACACAAAACATATCCCGGGGGATGAAGCAATTGCTGCAAAGGTTCAAAGTTATGAAGAGTATTTGAGTAAGGAGCTTGATATTGAAATTGGAAAGACATCCACTGAACTTGACAGCCGCAAAAAGATTGTTCGTACAGAAGAAGCCGCAATTGGAAACCTGATAGCTGATGCTATGCGTGACGGGGTTGATGCAGACATTGGAATAGCAAATGGTGGAGGAATTAGGGCCAAGAAAATATATGCCCCGGGTACTATGATAACACGCAGAGACATTTTAAGTGAACTTCCGTTTGGCAATGTTGTTGTAAAACTAGAACTCACCGGCGCACAAATCTGGGAGGCTCTGGAAAACGGGGTCAGCCAGATTGAAAGTAATGCCGGGCGTTTTCCTCAGATTTCCGGAGTTAGTTTTATCTACAATCCAAAAGCAAAAGCAGGTTCTCGTATTATTTCCGCGAAAATTGGCGGCCAGCCCCTGAATAAGGGACGCAGTTATACTGTAGCCACTAACAATTACGCCGCCGGTGGTGGAGATGGCTACAAGGTTTTCAAAAAAGGTAAAGTCCTCATTGATGCCAGCGGTGCCACTCTGCTTGCAAGTATGGTGATGGATTACATCAAAGCCAAAGGTACTGTCTCTCCAAAAGTAGAAGGACGTATCGTTGCTCAGTAAAAATTAACAAGTAACAAAGCTAAAAAAGGCGGGGCGCTTTGCCCCGCTGACTCAAGTGATGTCCCGCCCAACATGTCACTGAAGCCTCCTTAAAGAGTCTTATTTTCAGGCTTAGTTGACATTCCAATTATGTAAATGTAGAATCTTATGTGGTGATTTTTGTTTGATCAAGACACGCAACTACCCAAGTAAGCAAATCCTGATCTTTCTACGCTTGACCATCATTCCTTTTGCATATTTAACGATTGCCCTTTCTTGCTGTTAATAATTATTCCAACAGCATTAAAAACGATTGCTCCTTTGTTTAAATCTATGAAGCTGTTAAAAAAGTAAAATGCTGCCCTGTTTAAGATATTTCATCAGCTGTTTGACAGGAGTAGTGCTTGCGCTTTTTTTTGCTTCACTGACTCATGCAACAGAACCGTTGGTTTTGGAACCGGAACTGGAACAGTCCGCACTGGGGTTATACTCCGACATTTTTGAAGACCCTTCCAGAGAATTGTCGCTTGACGATGTGCTNACTCCGAAAATCTCAAAGCAGTTTATTCCCGGTACTTCCGAAAATCCGAATTTCGGTTTNACAAAATCCGCATACTGGTTACGTCTTAAAATACGGAATCCTCAGGCACACCCGCTNCGGATGAAACTCCTCCTGCAGCCTCATTATCAAACACTTGCTGTTTACACGATCACTGCAAATGGTCAACGTACTNCTCAGCTTAAAGATCTGGATGATTTGGTGGNCAGGAAACTTAGCCGGCNAAAACTCATCATTTCAGCAATNNATTTTGCTCCTCTTGAAACTTTAACTGTTTACATCAGGATCACCAATACTTTACCGCTTTACGCNAGTCTGAGCTTGTGGCAAGACGAAGCTCTGCAGGATTATTTCCAAACTGAAGCCTATTTTCTGGGTATTGCCTGGGGGATTTTGCTATTAATTATTGGAGTGAATTTACTACTTTTTCTATTCACAAGGGAGTTACGTTATTTTTATTACGTACTGTTTATAGGCGGTTTTCTGCTTTTCCGGATGTATGTCAACTTGTGGGGTACAATCTACCTTTCACCTGTTTCGGGCTGGAACAATTACATTATCACTGTGTTGATACTAATTTTCATGAATGCCGGTATTCTTTATTACCTCAAGATGTTCAAGATCTCCGAAAAAGCGCCTCAAATGAATAATGTAGCTAAAGTCCGGATGTCACTGAATATTTTGTTTTTGGTTTTTCCATACTTCATCGGTATTCAGTGGACATTTAAAATCATCATGCTCACCAACATAATTTTGTTTTACTTCATGTGGGTTCTCATCCCGCTTAATTGGAAGGACGGCAAGTTATCTTCACGAATAAGTGTGATGGCGCTGGGGATATTTTACGCCTTCGCAATTATTCAAATGCTGAGGGTGTTAGGAGTATTCCCCAACAATTGGCTGACGAATTATGCGATAGAAATAGGTCTCATTTTTCAATCTCTATTTCATTTTGCTTCGATGGATGCCCTTGTCCGTGAAGAATTTAAGGAAAAAGAATTGGCTCAACAGCAGGCGTTAAGGACTCTACGGCGGGCTGACGAAATGAAAGACCAATTGTTGGCCAATACTTCCCATGAACTGCGGACACCTCTGCATGGCATGATTGGTCTGATGGACATGATTTTATCTTCTACCACAGAAAAACTGACACGAAAAACAAAGCGACAATTACAGTTGGTTGCAGAAAATGCCAGACGTCTCAATGATATGGTTGGGAAATTACTGGATTTGGCCGCACTGCAGGGTCATCGGGTCAAAATGAATATGGAATCTGTTATACTGCACACACTGGTCGAAGCGGTGCTAAATCTTTCTCAAGCCTTGGTAGGCAAAAAACCGATTCTCCTGCAAAATAAGATTCCGCAAAATTTACCACCTGTTTCCGCCGACCCAAACAGTCTTCAGCAGATTTTACTCAATTTAATTGCAAATGCACTCAAATACACAGACAGCGGAAAAGTGACAATTTCTGCGTATTTAGTAAAAGACAAGCTGCGTTTGGAAGTAGTGGATAGCGGTGTCGGTATTTCTCAAGATCAACTCGAAAATATTTTTGAAAGTTTCCGTCGTGGAGAAAGTCCGAAAATCCGTGAACAGGAAGGCCTGGTTTGGGGTTAAGCATTTGCCAGGAATTGTTGAAAGCACACGGTTCACATTTGGAAGTGCGTTCTGTTCCGCAGGAAGGGAGTGTCTTTAGTTTTGATTTGCCGGTTTCTACGGCTCCTGCTGTAGCAGGAACCAGCAAATTGCCAACGAAAAGGAATTAGCAAAATCTCTGGACGCAACAATTCCTCTGCCAATAGAAAAGTTAGTCTCGAACAGCTCCACTAAACTACAACATATTTTGGTGGTGGACGACGATTTTACCAATCTTGAAATAGTTTTCGGCCACGTTGCTGGACAATATAACCTCACTTCCTGTGACTCAGGTCAGGATGCCTTGAATGTTTTGGAAAAAGACTCCAGTATCCGGCTGGTGCTTTTGGATGTGATGATGCCNAAACTGGATGGCTTCGAGGTTTGTGAGTTGATACGTGAAAAACACTCTGCCGAAGAACTGCCGGTTTTGCTGCTGACTGCCCTGGACAATGAAGAAGATATTGCTCAAGGCTATCTTTCTGGAGCGAATGATTATCTAAGCAAACCTTTCCGTAAAACAGAATTACTGGCCAGGATTGCAGCACAACTGCGTTTGTCTGCGTTCCATTGTGGAGACAACAACGACACAGAAGCCGCTAAAATAATTGTTCGTCAAACTCTGGTTGCAACTCTGCAGATGTCTCTTGAAATATGGGTAAGCGAAACTGAAATGACTGAACTTGATCTGGCGCAAAAAAGTAATATTTGGGGGACTCACCTTGATAACAAAACCGGAACTTATCGGTCAAGAGGTCTGCAAAAATATCTTTCTGAGGTTTCCTTACCTGCATATCCGCGCTGGCGTAAAGTAATCCAAACTGCGCAATTCGTCATCCGACACTGTTCTTTAAATTCAGCGTCACACAAAAAACTCTCAACGCAACTCGATCTGCTCACTCAACATTTACAGGATGCACTGCTTTGAAG
>JGI26239J51126_1001583_pt1 | contig 9782 bp, 10 predicted proteins | sample SaaInlV_130m_DNA_3_FD_51126 | JGI IMG/M metagenome (IMG submission 51126)
AATTCATAGGCACCAATCTCAACAGGGCACAGATCAAAGGTTCAAAACTTGTAAAGGCAAAATTTACTGATGCTTGCTTAACCCGTGCTGACCTGACCGGAGCAGATATTTCTGATGCAACATTTGAAAGAACAAATCTTTTAAGGGCAAAACTTGGAGGAGCTATTCTAAGGCGCACTCACATACTCAACTCAAACTTAAAGGAAGTAGACCTCAATATAGCCGACCTTACGAGCGCCAAACTCGAGAAGGTTGAATTAGACGGAGCAGACCTTGGGCGAATAAAACTGAATAATGCATCATTAAAAGAAGCACAACTAACTAAGGCAAACATCAGCAAAGGAAAACTTGTAGGCATTGATCTTTCAGGAGCAGANCTGAGCGGAGGNAATATGAAGGGGACAGATTTTACCGGAGCCAAATTGACAGGGGCTGATTTAAGCCGTGCNGATTTAACAGAATCAGTTTTGGAAAACGCGGAAATCAAAAACTCATTTCTAACAGGTGCTGATATTAGAAATGCTAATATTAAAAATGCCAATCTTGAGGGAAGTGACTTATCCGGAACAAAACTTACAAAAACAATATTCCATCAGGCTAACCTCAAAACTTGCAATTTTCACAGGGCAGACCTAGAGCATGCCGATTTCTCTAAAGCAAATCTATCTCAAGCCAACCTAGTCGGGACAAAGCTAGCAGATGCAAACTTCTCAAACGCTATTCTCACTGACGCTGATTTCAGCAGGGCAGACACAACCGATACCGATTTTTCTGATGCCAAAGGTTATAAAAAAACAAACTAACTCTTTTCAGTGCCTAGAAAATATATTTTTTTAATACCTTTTTNAAAGTTTTGANTCTAANAAATGTACAGTTTATAAAATTTCCACAATAAATAGATTGTTATTAAATAAATANCATGGCCCTAACTCAAAAATTGCCTTTATGTTTAGCTGAGGTACTCCGGTTACGCAATGGAATCGAGTTATCTAAAAAAGTTCTCCTAGGTGCGCCGTCGGGAAAATCCTCGAAAGAACAAAATCTTGTGGTTTGCCTATATTTAGCCTGAATTAATTTTTATCAATCCTTAATTTAAAAACCTAAGATATATTTTGATTTCCACTCGGTTGTTTTATTCAACTAAAAAATCACCACATAAACAAAAATAAACAATGTTGAAATTTATGACTTGGATGGTTGCGTTCAGTGTAATTCTCGGCTTTATTTTAATGATCTATAAAATGTAAACTGCTACACAATTTAATACTAGCCTTCTACAACCAATCTTCTAAATCAAACTGTTCTATACACTCCGGACTTCTCATGTCCATAAATAAGTCAGCTTGATCAAAATTCAGATTAAAGCCTTGAAGCCTCTCCCATGTCAGATCAGCCNCTTTGACTCTCTCAATATTTTGATTCAATTCTTCCTCTCCACTAAATTCCAATACTACTTTGAATCCGGTGGCTGCTTTAAACTGCANCAAGTATCTTTTATCAGGCACACATTTCCTCCAAAAAAAAACAAACTCCTGCCTTAAATACATCCAGAAAAAATAACCCTAACAAAAAATCCCCTTAATGAACCCAGCCATTAAACTCATACGTTGAATTGCACTCTACTTTATAGGATCATATAACTCTACAAATTTTCAACCAAGCGAAACAACCTTTCCCCATGAATAAAACTTCATGAACTCACCAAAAGAAAAACTTATTCCCGTTACCCTATTGACTGGTTTCTTAGGTTCCGGAAAAACTACACTTCTTAACCATATACTTAAAAATAAACATGGAAAACGAATTGCTGTCATTGAAAATGAGTTTGGAGATATCGATATCGACTCCGATCTTCTTATCGGAAAGAGTGATGAAATATTTGAAATGAAAAATGGTTGTATCTGTTGTTCGGTGCGAAGCGATCTAATTGAAACTTTGAATCGATTGATGAATCGTAAAGATAAATTTGATTACGTAGTCATCGAAGGAACAGGACTCGCTTCTCCTGGTCCAGTAGCCCAAGCATTTCTCTTAGAACATGAAATCAATCAATCACTTTTTTTAGATGGCATCATTACACTAATAGATTCTAAAAATGCCTGGAACCACCTTAAAGATGCTGAGGTTGCATGGGAACAAATAGCATTCTCACATGTCCTACTTCTTAATAAGTCAGACTTAGTATCACACGACAAATTAAAAAATTTAGAGGACCATGTTCGTGGGATTAATCCTACCGCAAAACTATTTAACACTAAAAATGCCAAAATAGAGATAAATCATCTACTAAACATTGGTGGTTTTGATCTTAGTAACGCTAATCTATCCGACAATGAGTTCCTTGACCATAAACTTCACGATAACCACCATGAACATGAAAGCGATATAACCTCTGCCTCAATTGCTTGTTCTGGTACCATGGACCTTGATAAATTCAACAACTGGCTAAGAATGTTGTTAATAATGGAAGGAATGGACGTATTTCGAGCTAAAGGCATCCTCAATCCAAAAAGTTCAGACAAACGTTATATTTTTCAGAGCGTCTATATGTTATTCGAGGGACGTTTCGAAGATTCATGGGGTAATAGGCCTAGAGAAAATAAAATGGTTTTTATTGGTCGAAATCTCAATAAAGAAAGGTTAGAAAAGGGCATTCAATCTTGCGTTGAACCCTAGTACTAAGAAATAAAAAACTGAGCACTTACCTCAATCATTTTAAATTTTTTCAATTAGATAACCAATACTAACACTCCCATTTTTTAGTTTGTATCTCGANTTAAATAACTCCGCCCATACCTAAAACACTTCTCTTTTTACCTTAATCTTTTATATGCCAAGTCGAACTTTCAGCATATTTTGCAACCAATGTACTGAGTTTATTTTACGGTATCGAAAAGAAGGCTCTGGTTCTCTTATTCGCATTTATGTTAAACAAATTTTAGAACCTGAGTACTTCAAACAATTTAAAAATAAAAAATTAAAATCAGAAATCCCTTGTCTTAATTGCCCTCAATGTCTTCAAAGAGTTGGCATAGCAGTAATTCATGAACCAGGCAAGCGTCCTGCGTACCGATTGATCAAAGGGACATTTATTAAAAAAGAATCGTAGATAAGTTTTCGTACTTAATTAACAGAAACAAACAAACTGTTTTTAACTGGGTGCTTTTACTTTAGTTTGCATTCAAAGCAGTTTTTTTACTCTAATATGGTGGGAGTGTAGTCAGCCTTTTATCTTCAACCGATCCACCTACAGTAAAGTGATATAGGGATTGATAGCTCATACCTTCGATCCCAAAAATATCATGCACTGGATCATCAAAAAAACATCCAATACCAGTACTTCGAATACCGCTGACCTCTGCCTGCAAATATAATACTTGCCCAATAGCGCCACACTCCCAAAATAACCTAGGATAAAACCAAGAACCGTATTGGGTTAAAGGTTTTTCAAAGGCACTTATCATTCCAAGACTGAAGCACCCATCTCCTGCTATATCCTGCCCACAAGAGACAGACTTTGATGCACCTAGATAGTCGCCTTGTTTAAGTAAAAATAAATCTAAATCTGCTGGACAAAAATCCGGCTTTTCCCACAAAAACTCTTTCTTGAAATTTTCCTTCAGTTCACTTAAATATTTTTTATTTCTTACTAAAAAATATAAACCGGCCGGAAGGTCATTCACACGATGAACAAATAATCCTAAATGTACTTGTGACTCCCAAGAAAAAGATTGAAATGGCGCCGGATTTAACTGCGGATTAGTTTTAATTAAAAACTGATAAAATATCTTCCGGTCGATTCTTGTTTTCCTGTCCATTGAAACAGCACTTCTTCTTTGATGGATAGCTTTTTGGAGAGAATAAGTATCGTTATCAAGAAGATCAGGTAATAAATCTAACTTTCTTCCCAAGTTTAAGTGACTTTCAGTAAAGGGTTTCTCGCAGCTTTTGGAAGCCTCTTGTATTCCTTCCCACTCAAGGTGATCGCTACTTAAAATATTCGGTATCCCATGCCAGGTTAATTTTAAAAAATCACCGGCGATAAATTGCTTATTGATATTAATTTTCGAATACTCTTGATTAGGGACAATAGCTATTAAGCAATCCGGCACCTCTACTTCATCCTCATTTGTATGAACTAACCCAAGAATACATTCCAAATCTTTAGTTGAAAAACTGTCCACCAAGTTAGCTCGCCACCCCAAACAAGCACATGAAAAATTGATTGCTGCTATTGCATGACCTAAGTCGTGATGACAATAACGAAACGCTCTTAGCCCATATTTCCAAGCTTCACGCCAGTAAATAGAGCTCAATCCTATAAATATGGTCAGCAGGCAATCCTTTCACCATTTTTGCCCAAATCTCATTTGGGAAATCAGCCCTAATTTCTAAGCTATGGCTTAAGGGGAAGTAATGGAAAACTGTAGGAGAATTTGTTAGCCCCATTATGGGACCTGAAATCAGATAGGATTCAGTTGGGTGCAGATTACCGCTTGATGGATTGACTCTTAATGCCCATTTCGCCCCCTGATAACTCTTCCACGCAGAAATAGCTAAACTGTCATAAAACAATTGTGAAATAGAATCAAAGTTCATCTGGGATGAGTCAAACAAAGAACCCTTTAATGCTTCAGAAAAAAACGGTCTTTCTTTCTGCGGAGTTTGCCTCAAGCTAACGGTTTCTGCTCCTTTGTATTTACGGAAAGGATCTGGCTGAGAATCCCAATCCATATACCCTGGGCCGGGTGCAAATGAAGAATAACCATGTTTCGAGTTAATATGATATTGAAATATATCTTTTAGGTTACTCATTTAATAAACTTTCATTATGATAACTTGTCGCATTCTTTAATATGAATATGCCGTGATCAAATTTAAAATAATTATTACCAATTAATTTTTACAAAAAAAACAAAACATGCGACCAGGAGAGCTTTAATGAATTTTAGAAATTTTGGTAAAACAGGACCTAGCGTATCAGAAATTGGTCTTGGGTGTTGGCAGTTAGGAGGTGACTGGGGAGATGTTGACGACTACACGGCTCAAAAAGTTTTGGAAGGCGCTGTTCAAAGTGGAATTAACTTTTACGATACTGCCGATGTATATGGCAAAGGACGATCTGAAAAACTTCTCCATAAATATTTAAAGCCAATAGCTCCGAATGCGTTTATAGCCACAAAACTCGGCCGATTCCCAGATCCTGGAAACTCTGAAAACTATACATTTGAAAATTTTCGCCGTTTCACAGAAAACTCTTTAAAACGCTTGAACATTGATGTCCTAGATTTGACCCAACTGCATTGTATTCCCACAGAATTAATGGAATCTGGAGAAGCATTTGAATGGCTTCGAGAACTTCAAAAAGAAGGAAAAATTAAAAAATTTGGAGCTAGTGTTGAGTCTATTTCTGAGGCACAAACTTGTCTTAAGCAAGAAGGATTAGCTTCTCTTCAAATTATATTTAATATATTTAGGCAAAAACCAATCACCCAATTATTTGATGATGCAAAAACTAAAGGGGTCTCATTAATCGTAAGATTACCTCTAGCCTCAGGTTTACTTGGGGGGAAACTTAATCCAAACGGTTCATTCCCAAAAAATGATCATCGAACGTTTAACAGTGATGGCCAATGCTTTAATGTTGGGGAAACTTTTGCGGGGATTCCATTTAATATAGGGTTAGACATTGTTGAAGAACTAACAAAAATGATCCCAGAGGGAATGACTCTCGCGCAAATGTCGTTAAGATGGATCCTAGATTTTGACGCAGTAACTGTTGTGATACCTGGATCTAAATCTCCCTTTCAGATTCCTGATAATGCATCTGCCAGTCATTTACCAAGTCTCTCAAAATCTCTACACGAAAAACTCAGTATTTTCTATGACGCAAAAATTGTTCAACATATTAGAGGAAAGTATTAATCAACAGTAGCTCCATAGAGACACTCAATAAACTGACCAAGTCACAATTTTAAAACTGTAATATAGAAGAATCTGACTTAATGTGAGAAGATTTTAAAGGCGCTATTTTAGGTAATGTTAGTTTAAAGAATGAGTACCTTCATGGGGCTGACCTTAGAGAAACTAGTGTCACGAAAAACCAAATTAAGCTTGCCTATACTGGCAAAGATACTTTAGTGCCCAACTGTATTTCAAACAAAAAAACATGAGCTTATCGTGGCCACTTCCAAAAAATGACCCTTGGTCTACCCCCTTTGCAGAAGTTTTACTTGAACATTTAGGTATTTTTTCTGGAGCCACGATACTTGACATTGCCTCGGGTGGAGGGATACCAGCTTTTAATTTAGCAGAAAAAGTTGGTCCAAAGGGTAAAGTTCTTGCCGTAGATATTCACCACGGCCAAGTACTAAGGGCAAGATCAATTCTAAATAAGAATTTACCTTGGCTACAATTCGAAGTTGGGGATATGAAAAATCTACCCGCTACCCTATCTCAATTTGATCGAATCACAGGAAACTTATCCTTTATGTTTTTTCGCCCAAATAGGTATGAAGCGTTGAAGCAACTAGTGCGATTTCTTAAACCGGGAGGGCAGATAGTTCTTACTTTTCCTTCTCTTGGGACCTTTGATTCTTTATGGAAGCGGATAGATGACGAAATGAAGCTTAGAGGGCTGATTAAAGAGCGAAAAGCTCTTGCTGAATATATTGAGGAAAGACCTTCCGCTAACCAAGCTAAAGACTGGCTTAAAGAGTTAGGGATGGAAAAGATAGTTGTTTCAGAAAGACCTCTTGAGATTCAATCGGGGGCAGGTCGGGAGTTTCTAGAGCACCCCCTACTAAGAGGAGGATTTCTTGATGATGCCTACGAATGTTTTGAAGATCAAGCTTTAGCCAATGAGTTTATGACAGCTATTTCAAATGACTTACCAAGTTTCGTTCCTCTAGTAGCACAACGTTGTGCTATGTCTGGGTGGAAACCCAAAGCTATTTAAAGTAGTTTAGATTACCTTAAAACTGTCAACTATGGCAGCTNCCTAACCCACGAGCCTCCAGATATTTCTGATGATATTCTTCAGCNCGATAAAAGTGTTCTGCAGGAACAACCTCAGTAACAATATCATTTTTATATTTACCAGATGCCTGAAGTTTATCCTTTGATGCCTTTGATAAGGCGGCCTGGTCTTCATCTTGAAAAAATATTGCTGACCGGTATTGGGTACCAATATCNGGGCCCTGACGATTGAGAGTAGTTGGGTCNTGTAGNGACCAAAATGTGTCTAACAATTTATCAAAGGACACCTTATCAGGGTCGAATTCGACTAAAACTACCTCGGCATGACCCGATTGACCAGTGCACACAATTTCATAAGTTGGGTCAGGCACACTGCCTCCACAATAACCAACAGCAGTCAACTCAACTCCTTCTACTTTACTAAAAGTAAGTTCTACACCCCAAAAACAACCTGCTCCAAAAATTGCTTTTTGCATATATGGCATATCTCCATATTAAATTAGTAATCAACCTATATCAGGAAAAATTATAGGCGAAGCAACCGCTTGAACATCGGACCATATAATGAGGACAACTCTTGCAAGGTTCCTTTGGCTCGGCACTAAAAGCATGGCCCAAAAATTTTGTATGCATTTTTTTAATTGAAAGGTCATTAACTTTTTTAAAGTCTGTTATGTTGCCAAGTTTTAAATTATGGAAAGGAAAACAATTAAAACAGTCACCTTGTGGATCAATGTCCATTGGACTATCATCAGCGCAACCCAGATAAAGATCCGATGTTTCCCAGTCCTGAAGGTTTGGGACAGGTTGGTTACCGTGATAAAAAATACGCTCCACCAACGGATACTCATCTTCTTGAATTTCGTCTAAAAAACAAGGCGGAAAAGAACAATCAAATCGAAAACACAATTGTGGATATTTCTTCAGCAAGTCAATCATCATACGCCCTACTTTGGGGTAATCCCGTATCGGTAAAGTAATATTTTCCTGACCTCCAACAATGGGGAAAGCTGGGCTAACACGGATTTTATACTTTTGGCTTCTTGGTAAACCTAAGCCCTGATAGATTTCATTAATCTCCCAACATTGCGTCTCAAGGTCCTGTTCCTTGGAGTATAAATTAAGGCTAAACATAAGGCCATGTCCATTCCTACTAAGTAGTGCTTCTGCTACCTCTCTACAGCGCTCATGATTTTTTTCTGAAATATTTTCCGTGGTTTGCCAGTTCAGGAGAACCGAGAACTGAATTTGTTTTTGAATCGAACCATCCTTGCCAACTGTTTTTAAGAGCAAATCAAGCGCCTTGTCCGGCATCAATCCGTTGGTAAAAATTCCCAGAAAACTGAATGCCTGCATATTCTCAAGAGCGCTGGAAAGTATATCGTTAAAACGTGGATGAAGGGTAGGCTCTCCACCCATAAAATTTATTAGAGAAGCCGTCTTAACTCGTGGTAAAACATCAGCTGTAAAAAAATCAAAATCCATAGACTTGCCAGGGGTTTTGACCGTCTCTTCCATATATTCATCGGCAAAGCAATAGTTACATTTTAAATTACAATAGCTATTTAAAATAATGTTCATTACATCTAATGCTCCAAACACTGTATTTTGAGAAAAAAATTTACCGAGTTCCAACTTTCAATGTCTAAATAACCGAACAAAAGGACAAGGCCACCCTTGCCTGCAAAACTTATGTTCTTTAGAACTAAGATTGTTCCCTCTATTACAATAATAAAGGATTTAGCGCGTAACAAGTTAATTAATGCTAAAATTAGTAAAATTCTAATAATGCTTAAGTACTCATAAATAGGGTTGAAATTAGGTCCCATCCAAGTCAAAATAGGGTATCCAATTATTAATTAGAGGAAATAATGCTAGCTTTTGCCAAAAATATAAATTTAAAAGAACCAAACCACCCCGAGGAAGATAAAAACTCGGAATTGAAGGAATATATGGACTACCAAAGAGCTCTAGATCACGAACGACTTATTTACCATGCTCTAGATTACTCGAAAACAGAATTACAAAATAGCATGACGGAACTTCAAAGCGAACACGAGAAACTGGAAGATTACATAAAAGATAATTTCCCCATCTCTTATAAAACTCTTAAGAGCGCCGACACAATCATATTTATGCTTCGTAAACTTATTAACGGGCACAACTCATCTAATAATTGGTATAGGATGAACGCTTATTACCATGCATTGGCGTATGATTGCATAAAGTTTTTTACAGCTTTTTATAATACAACCACCCAACAAAATTCAGAAAAAGCCGAAGACTACAAAATTTCCAATGGAGTCGAAGTTGATTTTGATGATTGGGCCCACCTTTTTTTCCCTGACTTAGATTTTCATGTAGGAAAAACCTTGGAAAGTTCCCAATATCCTTTTGCAAAAAGAAACAAAGCTATCGAGGAGAGCATCACTAAAGAAGTCGATGCTGGGAAGTTGTTTGAGGATGCACTACAAACAGTTAAGGGAAAACATGACATAGACGATTCCTCTATTGACTTTCTACAAAACAGAGAAATCAGCAAAGATAATATGGAATTATTTTATACCTCTGCGGAAAACCCAATATACGAATACCTAACAGAAAGAGAAGATGGTAGTTGGGGAGCCGTTGAAGGAGAATCTCTTTTAGACCAAGCTTATTATTTAGGGTCGACTCTTAAAGTCTGGGTGTGGAGAAAAAAAGAAGATGCTGAGACCGCAATGGAAGACATGTCCAGTATGCTAAAAAAATAGCACCCGCCATTACTTTTCACAGGAAACTATTGCTTTAAGCAGTTTTTTCTG
>JGI26239J51126_1001596_pt1 | contig 9736 bp, 12 predicted proteins | sample SaaInlV_130m_DNA_3_FD_51126 | JGI IMG/M metagenome (IMG submission 51126)
GTTAAAGCATTAAATAAAGTAGATTTACCGACATTGGGCAAACCAACAATTCCACATTTAAAACTCATTATTTGGTATTGTTTACAGTACTGGAAAATAAATCTAATTTTTTTTCTACTAGAATTGAAATAGAGTTATTAATATTATCAGAAATCTTTTCTATATTAAGCATTTCATCTTCATCAAAATTTTGAAGAACAAAATCACCAACTTCAATATTTTCTTTAGGTTTTCCAATCCCAATTCTCACTCTTGAGTAGTCTTTACCTATAAATTTATCAATTGATGCAATTCCATTATGTCCTGCNCTTGATCCACCAAATTTTGCTTTAATCTTTCCAAATTCAACATCAAGATCATCATGAAAAACAATCACATCTTCTGCATCTATTTTAAAATATTCAATGAGTTCTCTTATACAAATTCCAGAGTTATTCATAAAAGTTAAAGGTTTGATAGCATAAACTTTTTGATCTCTAACATTTCCAGTTGTAAGAAGCCCTTTGAACTTGGGTTTTTGTTTTGATAAGCCAAATTTTTTATTAATAGAGTCTATAATTTTAAAACCAACATTATGTCTATTATTTTCACTATCTGGTGTTGGATTACCTAGACCTACAAATAAAAGCATATTTTTCTAATGGGTAGTAGTATTTAACTTTAACAGTTTATTTCTTCTCTTCAGAAAGCTTTTTATCATCACTCTCTTTCTTNTCATCTTCAGCAGCTGGTTTATCTCCATCTGNGGCAGCGGCTTCAGTTTCCGCTTCACCTTCTGCTNCTTCTGCTTCGGCTGGTTTCTCAGGTTCCTTCATAACTGTTGGTGCAGCAAGTGTTGCTATAACAAAATCTCTTCCTCTAATTGTTGGGGTAACATCTGTCTCCAAATTAATAGACGATATTTTAAAGCTTTCACCTATATCAACTCCATCAAGATCAATTACAAGACTTTCTGGAATTTTTTCACTTGGACATCTTAATTCTACTTGTCTTCTAACAACGTTTAGAACGCCACCTCTTTTTAAACCTGGTGACTTTTCATGATTAATGAATTGCACAGGTACTTCTATTCTTAATTTTACACCGGGAATAACTCTTAAGAAGTCAACATGAATTGGGTCATCGGTAATAACGTGATATTTAATTTCTCTTGGAAGAACATTTTGAGGTTTTCCATCAACATTTAGTGTTACTATATTTGATAAAAAATTTTCTTTTTCTATTAAAGCTTTCAGTATTTTTTTTGAAATTGAAACTTTTTCATTTTGAGCCTCACCACCATATATTATAGCGGGAACATTCCCATTATTTCTAAGAACACTCAAGTCACCCTTAGTTTTTGTGTCTCTTATGTTTGCGTCTAATAAATTCATAAAATCATGGGTTTTTAGCCCAAGTTCTTTAATAACTCAAGGTAATTATTTAAATAAATCCGAAACAGATGTTGAGTTAGATATTCTTTTGATTGCTTCTCCCATTAAGGCTGAAATAGGCAGAACCTCAATGTTTTTGACATCTTTAATTTTGTTATTATTGTCTATTGTATCTGTAATAACTAGATTTTTAATTACAGAACTTTTAATCTTTTTAACAGCCTCACCACTTAATACCCCATGAGTAATATATACATAAACCTCTTTTGCACCTCTTTCTTTAAGAGCTTTAGCGGCATTAACAATTGTTCCACCAGAGTCAATGATGTCATCAACAATTATACAAGTTTTACCTTTAACATCGCCAATTACATTCATGACTTGTGATTGACCAGGTTTTGGTCTTCTTTTATCAACAATTGCAAGTCCAATATTTAAAAGTTTACCTAATGCTCTAGCTCTTTCGGTGCCACCAACATCAGGCGCAACACAAATAATATTTTTACTTTTTATCTTTTTTTTTATGTGTCTTGCAAAAATAGGAGTTGCAAACAAGTTATCAACTGGAATATCAAAAAAACCTTGAATTTGACCTGCGTGTAAATCTACAGTTACAACTCTATCTGCGCCAGCTTTTGTAATAAGGTTAGAAACAAGCTTAGCAGAGATAGAAGTTCTTGGAACAACTTTTCTATCCTGTCTAGCGTATCCAAAGTAAGGAATAACAGCCGTAATATTTTTTGCAGAAGATCTTTTTAGCGCATCTATACAAAGCAAAAGTTCCATTAAATTATCGTTGGCAGGCGATGAAACTGATTGAATGATAAAAATACTATTTCCTCTTATATTTTCATTTATCTCAACATAAATTTCACCATCAGAAAAATTTTTTATACTAGAGTTTACCAATTTAGATTTTAAATATTTTACAATATTTTTACTAAGAGGTTTGTTGCTGTTTCCGGATAATAATTTCATTAAAAAACCTAATTAAGCATAATTATTGAAATATTTCTACCATAATCATTATGTTTAAGTTTTAAAGCTCTTCTTGCACTAAAAAATTTATGTTTAATGTCAAAAGTATCAACTTTTAAAACATCTATATATTTTACACCATTTTTTTTAAGAGATGTATAAATATAACTGGTTAAGTCAAAGTATAATTTTTTTCTATTGATTTTAAAAAACATTAAATTTTTTTTATCTTTTTTAATAAATTTTTTTTTGAAATCTTCTTTAACTTCATAATTTTTTAGGGAAATTGAAGGACCTATTGCAGCAGTCATATCATTTAATTCACACCCTTTTTTTATCATAAATTTAATTACTTTATTTATAATATCTTTATAGGCACCTTTCCATCCAGCATGAATAGCAGCTATTATCTTTCTTTTATCATCATAAATTAATATTGGGGAACAATCAGCTGTCAACACAGCAATAGGCAAATATTTTTGATTGGTTATTATTGCATCAGCCTTAGGTTTTTTTTTATTTTTATATTTTTCATCAATATAAATAAATTTATTACTATGGATTTGATCAAGTAAAAAAATATTTTTTGCTTTATTGCTAATTTTTTTTCTAACTATATCTAAATTTTTTTTGACACTTGATGTATTATCCTTTGAACCTGGTCCACAGTTTAAACTTCTATAAATGTTTTTTGATTTTCCACCAACACTGTTGAAAAAACCATGTTTTAAATTTTTTATCTTTAATAGTTTTTTTGATTTAATCAATTTGAAAGCCTGTATTAAATTTATTTTTTGATTTTTTTATCAGCATTACTTTAAATAATTCACCCATTTGTTTTTCATCAATTAGACGTCTAATTCTATAGAACAAATCTGTTTTTTTTGAAAATGGTATATTTTCACTTACCATCTCTGCTCTTTGAAGTATTCCCATACTAGTTAGGAATTTTTTTTGATTACTAACAATTGAATTTAGATCACTAAATTGTTCAATAAATTTGTTAAGTAAATTAAAGTTAATATTATAAGTTATATCTGAATCTCCAATATCTTCTAAAACATTAGAGTATTTATGATTATTTACAGCTTGGAGGGTATCATGCATTTTTGAATTTAAATATCCATAATCAATTATTAATATTCCACCATCATTTTTTTTAACTATGCTGCAAATATTTTTTAAGTATTTAAAAGTATCTGGTGAATATTCAATGATATTTTGATTTTTTGAAATTTCAAAATTAAGTTGTTGTTCAATCTTTTTAATATCTGTTAATTGTTCTTTAAATTCAGCCTTATTTTCTTCTTTTAAATCTACAAATCGTTCAATCCAATCTTCTTTTTTTTTAAAAAATTGTTTAATTGGTAAAGCATCAAAAAACTCATTAGCTAAAAAAATTATCGGATGTGAATTGACTTTTTTAATATCTTTGATCCAGCTTATTTTTTCTGATTTTAAATTTACCTTTTGTTTGTTTATTAAAAAATCACTTTTTTCATGTATTAAAAAGCTACAGCTATTAAAACATTCNGGAAAATTTTTGAGTGTAGCCCATATAACCTTCATCATTTCACCATTTCCAGCACCCAACTCAAGTAAATTAAATTTTTTAGGTGAACCGATACTTTTCCAAAAAGTTACTACCCAAATGGCAATTATTTCTGAAAAAAGTCTTGTAATATTTGGAGCAGTAATAAAATCTCCGTCTTTCCCAAAAGGATTCTTTTTCATGTAATAACCCGAGTCTTTATCGTAAAGAGCAAATTCTATAAATTTATCTAAAGGTAAACTAGTAGGTCTGTTTATTTTCATTTTTAAGATAAAATAAAATTATTCCAATCACAAAGAATATTAAACTAATAATTTGTCCCATTGATAGTTCAAAAATTAAGTAACCTAGTTGTTCATCAGGCACTCTAACAAATTCAATAAAGAATCTAAATATAGAATAAAAGATTAAAAATAACCCTGAAATCAAACCAGGTTTTTTTAAATAATCTTTTTTTTTAAAGTACATTAGTATTATGAATAATATAACGCCCTCTAAAATTGCTTCATATAGTTGTGATGGGTGTCTTGACAAGTTATCAACCTGGATAAATGTTACAGCCCAAGGGATATCTGTAGGTATTCCATAAAGTTCCGAGTTTATAAAATTTGCTAATCTTCCAAAAAAAATTCCAATCGGTGCCACTAATGAAACTAAGTCCATATATAAAAAAGAATCTTGATTATTTTTTTTTGAAAATAGAATGCTAGCAACAATTATGCCTATCATNCCACCATGAAAAGACATGCCACCTTCCCAAACTTTAANAATATCAAAAAAATTATTTATATAATAATTAAAATTATAAAATATTATATATCCCAGTCTTCCACCTATAATTATTCCAATCACTAGGTAGGTTATATAATCATCAAATTTTTCNTTTATATCAGATTTTCGAATGAGTATTTTTTTACATAACAACCAACCAATAATAATTCCTGCAATGTAAGCTAAAGAATACCACCTGATTTCAAATGACATAATTTGAAANGCAACTGGGTCAAAATTATTGATGAACATTTTAAATAATACTTATAAAGTATATATTATATATGAAAAACTCTAAATTTATAATTGATAAGCTTGGTAAGCTTTTTGAGCAAGGTATTATTTCCTCAAAAGATCTTAGTTCTGAGCTTTTTAATATTTTAAAATCAAAAAGAGATGAAATTGTTTTTAAGATGAAGCTTACGAGCAAAGATGAATTTGATGTACTATCTAAAAGAGTTGAAAATTTAGAAAATAAAATAAAAAAATCAGAAACTAAAAAAAGAAAAAATGCTAAACAGGCAAAAAGATCTTAACACGTAGCCCATTCATTTTAGACTTTTCAAGTATTATATTGCCTCCATGTGATCTCACAATATCTGAAGCAATAGATAGACCGAGACCAACACTTGATTTAGAGTCTGCTCGTCCTTTATTAATCTTATAGAAGGGCTTAAATACATTTTCATGTTCTTTAATTGGTATACCTGGACCATCATCGTCAATAATAATAAATAAATTTGTGTTTTTTTTATTGAGTTTAATTTCAACTTTATTTGCATATTTTAATGCATTATCAATTATATTATTTAGACATCGATTAATTAAGTTTTTTCTTCCACTAAAGTAAACTCTTGGTACCAAATCTTGTAAAATATTTTTATTTCCATATTTACTGATAACGTCTTCTATTAATTGAGATAAATTAAATGCCTCATCTTTTTCCATGTAAGATGAGCTGGTAAATTGGAGATATTCATTAAGCATTTTTTCCATTTCATTAATATCTTCAGTTAATTTTTTAGCTAAAACCTTATCTTTAATAAAAGCAATTTGTAATTTCATTCTAGTTAATGGTGTTCTCAAATCATGACTGATACCTGATAACATTTCAGTTCTTTGATTAAGATGTCTAAGAATTCTTTTTCTCATTTTATCAAATTCATGTCCTGCTTGTCTAATTTCTAAAGCACCAGATGGTTTAAATTCTTCAATTTTTTCTCCTTTGCCAAATCTCTCAGCAGCACGTGCAAGGTTAGTGATAGGTCTAGTTTGGTTTTTTAGAAATATTAATGAGATAATCACCATTATAATTGCTGGCACAGTGATCCATAATGCAAATAACCTAGCCGATGAACTAGTAACTCGATCTTTAGATACTAGAAATTTAAAATAACCCTCATCATATTTTATTCTTAAATCAATTAACTCTTTATAGCTTGTCGTATCAAACCAGTATTCTCCAGGATTAAATTTTGATTTTAATTCTCGTCTGAGAGTTCTATCAATGGGGCTAAACCACCTCTCATTATATTGGGTATCAAATTTATTATTACTAAATTCTATATTTAAATCTAAAAATAAAGAGAATAGATTTTTTAACTCACCTCTATCTATTTTTTCATTATCATAAACCTCGATAAATGTACTAATTTCGTTAATTAATGCTCTGGTCATTCCTTTGTTAGTTTTAATCCAAAGACTATCAAAAAAAACAACAGTTATAACTAATTGGAGAACTAGGATAGGAGCAGCTACTATTAAAAGAGCTCTATAAAATAATCTTTTAGGTAATATCTTTTTAAAAAAATTACTCAATCCAGAGAACATATCCTGCACCTCTAATTGTTTGTAAAAATTTTGGATTTTTAGGGTCAATTTCAATTTTTTTTCTTAATCGTGTTATAATTACATCGATAGATCTTTCTTTATTCAAGTCTATTAATTGACCAATATCTTCTCTTGAAAAAGTTTTACCAGGGTTGTTAATCATTTTTTCTAAAATTATTTTTTCTGTATTATTTATTTTAAATTCTTTTTCATTTTTAATTATCAAAAGTTTATTTAAGTCAATTTTTACATTTGCAAATTCTATAATTCTAACTTGTTCAGTTTTTATAGTTTTATTCAAAATATTTTTAATTCTTAAAATTAACTCTTTAGGCTCGAATGGTTTAGACAAATAATCATCCGCTCCAGTTTCTAGACCTTCAACTCTTTCACTTGCTTCACCTTTGGCAGTTAAAAGAATAATTGGTGTATCTAATTTTTTTTTATGATCTTTAATAAACTCTAAACCACTTTTTCCTGGCATCATGATATCTAAAATTATTAAATCAAATTTTATAATTTTAATTTTTTCTGATGCATTTTCTGCATTATCTGCTGTTGTTACTAAAAAATTATTTTCATTTAGATATTTCTTAACTAAAGATCTTATACCATCATCATCATCTACAACTAGAATATGCGCAATAAATTTATCCATTTATAATTTTACTTAACACATTATCAAAATTAATTACTTCTTCTGAACTTGAGTTTAGTAATGCACTATAAACTCTTTTCTTTTGAAGTTCGAAAATTTCGTTAAATATCTTTTTGCCTTTATTGTTTAAAAAAACATGCTTAACTCTTGTATCTTGATCATCTTTTTTAAAAGTTATAATTTCTAATTTAATTAAATCTTTAAGTACTCTATTTAAGCTTTGCTTGGTCACCTTTAGTCGCTTTAAAAGTTCTGAAATTGAAATACCTTCATACATCGATAGTAAGTGAATAACTTTATGGTGAGCCAAACCAATAGAATACTTGTGTAATACGTTTTTTGAGTCTGAAAAAGTTTCTCTATAACTGATAAATAATTTTTCAATTAAACTTTTTAATTGCTCATCTTTTAAATATAAAAGTTCTTTCATTTTAGGTAAGTTATATTGACATATTAAAGATACAAAGATATTTTTTAATTATAATTAAAAAAATTCATACATGACACCTTACGATAAAAGATCAGGAAAAATTTGGTATAATAGTGAACTAGTTGACTGGGCTGATGCCAATATACATATTTTAAATCATGGACTTCATTATGCTAGCTGTGTTTTTGAGGGTGAACGAGTTTATGATGGTTCTATATTTAAATTAGAAGAACATACATCGAGACTTTTTTATTCTGCAGAAAGAATGGGAATGACAATTCCGTATACTGAACAAGAAATAAATGATGCATCTAATAAAATTATTTCAGTACAAAATGTAAATAATGGGTACGTAAGACCTACTATTTGGAGAGGCAGTGAAATGATGGCAATTTCTGCACAACAAACAAAAATTCATGTAGCTATAGCAACTTGGGAGTGGGGTTCATATTTTGATCCAAAACTTAAAGTAGAAGGAATAAAATTAAATATTTCTAATTGGCGAAGGCCAGCACCTAATACTATTCCTTGGGACACAAAAGCTTCAGGTCTTTATATGATTTGTACACTATCAAAACATGAAGCAGAAAAACAAGGGTATACAGATTCATTAATGTTAGATCATGAGGGAAATATTGCAGAAGCAACAGGTGCTAATATTTTTTTTAAAGATAAAAATGGAGAAATACATACACCGATTCCAGATTCTTTTTTAGATGGGATAACTAGAAGAACAGTAATAGAAATTGCAAAATCTAAAAATATAAAAATTAATGAAAGAAAAATAAAGCCATCAGAACTTCCTAATTTTATTGGATGTTTTTTAACTGGAACAGCAGCCGAGGTAACTCCAGTATCATGTATTGCTGAAAATAAGTTTAAGGTTTGTGAAACTATAATTGATTTAAATGAAAGCTATCAAGCTTTAGTAAGAAAGAAAAAAGCCACTTAATCTTTATTGTCTTCGGCCATAGCTTGATCAATCCCTTTACGCATATAATCGTAACCTGTAAATAGAGTTAAAAATGCAGAAAGCCATAATAAAATAATTCCAATTGTTTGAGCATTATAGTCTTGGAAATTTATTATTTTATTACCCGTATCACCTGATAACAACAAAGCAATAGAGATCATTTGTAAAACTGTTTTTAACTTAGCAAGATTTGATACTGGAAGTTTTATTTGTCCTTTAGCTAAAAATTCTCTTAATCCTGAAATTAAAATTTCACGTGTAAGAATAATAATTGCAGCAATAACTTCGTAGTGTCTTATTGTTCCATCCATTACTAATAGTATTAGTGCAGTTGCAACTATGATTTTATCGGCAATTGGATCTAAAAGTTCTCCTAATTTAGACTCTTCCCCAAGCATCCTAGCTAACATTCCATCTAAAAAATCAGTAAACGAGGCTACTACAAATAATATTAAAGCAGTTAAATCTCCATAAAAACCAGGGAGATAGAAGGCTAAGACAAAAAAGGGGACAATTATTATTCGTCCAATGGTTAATATGTTTGGAATTTTTCTAAGCATAATTATTCGTGAAAGAAGTTATATATCTTTTTTGCAACTTTTTCCTCAACACCTTCTACAGACTTTATCTCATCAAAACTAGCAGACTCAACAGATCTTGCAGAACCAAAATGGTTCAATAAAGCCCTTTTTCTAATAGCACCTATACCATCGATCTGATCCAATAATGATTTTGACAATCCTTTAGCTCTTTTGGCTCTATGGGAGGTAATCGCAAATCTGTGAGCTTCGTCTCTAAGTCTTTGCATGAAGAATAAAGTTGGATCATTTTTCTCAAATTTATAGCTTTTGCCATTAAAGAAAAAAGTTTCATCACCACTATTTCTCATTTTACCTTTTGCAATTGCTATCATTGGAAGGTCATGTAGACCTAACTCGTCCAACACTTCTTTCGCTGAAGAATATTGTCCTTTTCCACCATCAATCAGTATTAAATCTGGTAATGTTAAATAATTTCCTTTCTCTAAAATTGCTCTTTTAAATCTTCTAGATAAAACTTCTTTAAGCATAGCAAAGTCATCTTGTTCAGCTCCTTTAGTTTTAATATCAAATTTTCGATATCTCTTTTTAACAAAACCTTCATTACCAAATGTAACCATTGCCCCAACACT
>JGI26239J51126_1001597_pt1 | contig 9732 bp, 10 predicted proteins | sample SaaInlV_130m_DNA_3_FD_51126 | JGI IMG/M metagenome (IMG submission 51126)
ACCTATTTAAAAGCGTGTTTAAACCCTAATCCAAAAATCTATTATTAATAAATGCTCCATTTAACAGTCATATCACTTTATCTATTTACCCTCATCGCTTTGGGGGTTTACAAATCTGCAACAATTAAAACTCAGGCTGATTTTGCTGTAGCCGGTCGGTCACTGACGCCTTGGATTTTAGTGGGGACAATGCTTGCCACGTGGATTGGAACAGGATCCATTTTGGGAAATGCAGGGAAAACTTACGAAATGGGATTGGCTGCTTTAATGTTACCCATTGGCGGTGTACTTGGTATNTTTCTATTGACAAAAATCGCAGGGAAGGTNAGGTCTTTCGAGAAATTTACTGTCCCTGAAATTTTAGGTGACCGATATGGATCGGAAGCAAGAATATTGTCAGTCATCGCATTGGTGATGGCGTATATGGTTATTGTGAGTTACCAATTCAATGCAGGTGGGGCTGTGTTGATGAACGTGTTAACAGATTCAAATGGCGAACCATTAATTTCAGCTCAAACNGGAACCATAATTGCCGCGGTATTTATTATCGCATANACGATGCTAGCAGGTTTAGTNAGTGTAGCTTATACGGATGTTGGAAACGGAATTATAATGACAATTTCTCTGATGATTGCCTTTCCAATTCTNTGGATGAAAGCTGGTGGATGGAGTGGAATGGAAGTGGCATTTGCAAATATGGGACATCCTGAAAAGATGGAATTCTTTGGTCGATATTCNACTATGGATATTATTAATTTTTGCCTTCCATCGTTTTTATTGGTTCTGGGTGATGCNAATATGTATCAACGATTTTTTGCAAGTAAAGATGCTGAAGGCGCCAAAAAAGCAACGACATATCTTGTTATTTTTGTATTGCTAATTGAATTATTAATTGTGGCCAATGCGTGGGTGAGTTCTAGCATGATCCTTGATGCAGAAAATGGAAAACATGTATTGATTTATGCTTCAAAGGAGATTTTGCCACCTTTCTTAGGTGCAATCATGATGACGACTATTGTTGGAATTATCATTTCAACTGCCGATAGCTTTTTGCTCGTGCCAGCAACTACATTAATGCGAGATGTTTATTTACAATATGTNGACAAAGATGCGAATGAAAAGAAGATTGTTTTATTGAGTCGTCTCATGGTCTTGGCANTAGGAATTATTGCTTATNTTGTTTCATTGGGATTTGCGAATTCTGCAGGGTTTTTTGAAAAAGCACTATATGCTTACACAATTTATGGTGCTGCTATAACACCGGTATTAGTTGCGGCACTTTTTTGGAAAAAAGCCAGTAAAGTGGGTGCAATTATTTCAATCATTTCAGGAACAATTACAACATTGCTTTGGAAAGAAGCGGATTTTATTCGAGCAATAATCCCTGAAGGGATTTACAATACAATGGATGAAGTTTTACCAGCNATCACTCTTTCGGTTTTGGGGTTAGTTGTAGGTAGTTTAGTTTTTCCTGATAAGGAATAAAAAAAGTATGCATTGACAATATGCATAGAATATGCATAGTTTCAAGTATGAGAACTACATTAGATTTAAATAAATCCTTAATAGAAGAAGCATTGCGCTTAACGGGCACTAAAACAAAAAAAGCAGTAATAGAAGCTGGATTGCGAGAATTAATTCATGCAGAAAAAGTTAANTTATTTATAAATGCCCGAGGCTCCATAAGCGATTTAACAATCACAGCAGATGATGTTCGTCGTTGGAGAGACCAAGAAGAATCTATCATAGAAATAGCTTCCGTGAATGAACCCTCTAATACTTGACACGTCCTACTTAATTGATTACTTCAATGGGAAGTATTTTNCTAATGATGATTCCGTTGAAAATGCTATTAAGGAGAAACGANTATATTATAATGGAATTATATTAACTGAATTAATTTCGGGTGTCCGACACAAAAAAGATAAATCGAGAATGGAACTTGTTTTATCAGGATTAACCTATCTTCCTTTAAAATATTCAGATTTTAGTCGTGCTGGAGAAATTCGAAATGAATTATTTAAACAAGGATTTTCGATGAGTACTCCCGATTCCCTAATTGCGACCCATGCAAAAGAGTACAATCTGAAATTAATAACTATGGATTCATTCTTTTTAAAAGCAGGCGATCTAATAGAGATTAAGGTTGAAATCCCGACTGTTCTTTAAGACTAAAAGTTAAACACGCGTTGTAAGTGGGGGNTCCGTCTTGGGTGCGTAAAGTCGTTCAGGGTCCAGATCACGTCGGTAATATTCAAATATTTTCCCAGTNCCTTGCCAATTCTCCACCCGATCAATGATTCGGATATTCCCAGTAAATTTGGATGAAACTCCTTCAACGACATGTCCTGTGATATATAAAATATTTTCCTGCTTTTTCGCCCAATTGAGATAAACACGTTTGAGCATTTTTGCATATCCATTCCCTTTAAAATGATTTTGGACAACAAATGCGTAAGTATATAATGTGTTGAATTGGTCAAAATTTATATCAAGTCGAGCCCAGGGCTCCGTGTTAAGCATTTCGAGAGGTACACCAATAATATATCCGATAATTTTGTCCNGAAACCGTGCGATAAACGGCAATGAACCTTTTCGGTTAAAATATTTCTGGATGGTATTAGGTGTTAAAACTGCAGCAGGACCATATTCATCTGCTAAAGATTCAGAAATTGTGATAAGTGAAGGATAATCATTTTCGCCTACACATTCCATTCGCTCAATTTGGAAAGGACCGCTTGCAGCAATAATTGTACTTTTTGAATTTGATTCAGCTTGAAATTCGAACTCATCCATGGTCATAGTTTAGGAATAGAGAACCTAAGATAGTAGATGTAAGTCCATCAAAAAACCGGAGGATAAAATGGAAAACCATTTATAAAAAACTAGACATATTAGTAGTGCAAAAAATTAATGTGAATTCAAATTGTTTGCACTTGAACTATCAAGGTAAATTCCGAGTCTATGGCTGGCTTTAATTCATCCCTAAAAGATCTATGCAAAGATCGGCAATCCTGGTTATGTGTAGGTTTGGATATGAGTCCCGAATCATTTGGCTCTACAAATTTGGGTAATTTAAAAGAACACACTTTCAAGGTAATAGATGCTACTCGTGATTTAGCTGTTGCCTATAAACCAAATTTTGCGTTTTTCGAAAGATGGGGCGCCGCGGGATTTGCTTGGCTAGAAGAAACCGCCATGTATATTGGAGATGACCATTTTAAGATAGCTGATGCAAAACGAGGAGATATAGGAAATACAGCCGAACATTATGCTAAAAGTATTTTTGGACATTTTGGATTTGATTGTGTAACCTTAAGTCCATATATGGGACGGGACAGTATTGATCCCTTCCTAAAAGATCCTGAAAAAGGCGTTTTCATTTTATGTAGAACGTCCAATGAATCAGCTTCTGATTTTCAAAATAATTTAAACCATGGAGAGCCCCTTTTTGAAAAAGTTGCACAATGGGCCAATGGTTTAAATGATATTAATAATGTTGGGTTAGTTGTGGGAGCTACTGCTCCAGAAGAATTGACACGTGTTCGAGAAATTTCGCCAGATCTTTCATTACTCATTCCTGGTGTTGGTGCACAAGGAGGAGATTTGGAACATTCAGTAAAAATGGGAAATCAATCTGGTGTTGGCTTAATTAATATATCCCGAGGTATCAGTTTTGCCGGGGATATGAGTGAGAAAGAAATTCGATCATCTGCTGAAAAATATGTGAACCAAATGCGTTCAGTTATGAGTGAAACTGAATGATTAACAAACAACATATTTTTGATATATTTAAATCCACCGAAGCTTTATTAAGCGGACATTTTGTACTTACTTCAAGGCGACATAGTTCAACCTATTTTCAATGTGCAAAAGTATTACAACACCCGAAATATTTAACTGAATTTTCTAGAATGATTGCAGACGAATTTGAAAACACGGAACCGGATGTTGTTATTTCGCCAGCCATCGGCGGCGTCGTTCTTGGAACAGAAGTGGGAACTCAAATGGGTTGCCGAACGATTTTCGCAGAAAGGAAAGAAGGTAAAATGGTTATTCGACGCGGATTCGAAATTGTATCGGGAGAAAAAGTGTTAGTTGTAGAAGATGTTATTACTACGGGTGGATCCGTAAAGGAAGTGATGGATTTAGTGGAAGAATCCGGAGGAAACATTATGGGTGTTGGTGTGTTAGTGGATAGAAGTAATGGTCAAGCGAACCTTCATTCAAAACAATTTTCAATCGTAGAAATGGATGCGGTCAGTTATTCGGCAGAAGAAATCCCCGAAGATTTAGCCGCAATCCCAATTCAAAAACCAGGGAGTAGGTACTCAATATGAATAAAGGTCTCATTAGTTTTATAATGGCTATAAGTATTATAACTGTGGCTTGTCAAAAAGCACAAAAAAAGGAATTTATAAAAATGGAAATAACACAAATAGATGTTGCAGTCATTACCACACAATATGGTGATATGGTAGTAGAGTTTTTTGATCAAGCCGCACCAAAGCATGTAGAAAGTTTTAAAACTCATGCTGCAAGTGGATATTATAATGGAACTATTTTCCATCGTGTTATCCCGGGTTTTGTCATTCAAGGTGGGGATCCAAACACCAAAGGAGATGACACATCGATTTATGGAACGGGTGGTCATGCTGGAAAATATTTTGGGATTGGAGAAGAATCCGATACTAGTTCATGGATGTTGCCTGCTGAATTCAATGATTTAAAACATAAACANGGGATTTTATCCATGGCGCGATCTGCAGATCCAAATAGCGGTGGAAGTCAATTCTTCGTTTGTGCCGGTGATGTTACTCATCTCGATAATCAGTATACTGTTTTTGGACAAGTTATAGAAGGGAATGCTATAATCGATCAAATTGTGAGTTTGCCAAGAGATGGACGAGATAATCCGAATCAGCGAATTGAAATGCAGGTTAGATTAGAAAAGCGAGATAAATGACCAAACCCTTCATCGGGCTAGCTTTAGGTGGTGGTGGTGCTCGCGGTGCAGCTCATATCGGTGTATTGCAGGAATTACATGATGCCGATATTCAAATAGGTACAATTGCTGGAACAAGTGCTGGGTCAATCATTGGCGCAATGTATGCGGCTTCCGATGATCCATATTGGGTAGAAGATCATTTTCGGAAATTTATGAAAAGTAGTGCATTTGCAGGGTTACGGATCTCGGAAAATGATGGATGATCGAAATCCAGATTCTGTTTTGGATCAAATTGCAAAAAAAGTAAAAGATCATTATGTGGTTATGATGGGATTAAATCGTGAATCCATTATGAAAAGAGGTCCCCTAATTGATGTTATCAATTTTTTGATTCCTGTGAAAACATTTGAAGAATTGAAGATTCCCATGAAAGTTTTAGCAACGGACATTCAATCGTGTGAAGATATAATTCACGAGTCGGGAAATTTGATAAACGCATTGGTCCAAAGTTCGTCCATTCCAGGGTTTGTAGAACCCTCCGGAGATGAATCAGAATTAATTGTGGATGGAGCTGTGAGTGTGCCTATCCCTGTTCCCGTATTACAGGGGAATTGTGAGTTAATTATTGCTGTGGATATTTCACGATATCATTTGGGTTTTTTAAAAGAACCCAATATGATTGAAATCATGAAACGAGCTGATATGGTTACATCCCTTCGGTTAAAATCAGAATTATCTGAGAAGGCAGATTTTGTAATTAAACCAGATACATTAGGCGTTCACTGGTCGGATTTTCATCAGTTTGATCAATTGTTAAAAAATGGTCGTAGTGCCGCTCGTCAAAGTATTGATTCTTTAAAAAGATTGATTGATAAAAAGAACTCAATTTTATACAAATTGAAACAATGGTTTGATTAAATTTTTACCCTTAAAATGATTCACGAATTAGAAAAAACTATAGTTAATATGAAAAATATATTTCCAATTTTATTTCTCACAGGGGCTCTTTTTGCTCAATCAAATCCTGTAACAATTACAGTTGAGACCGCCGAAACTGCTCGAGCGGGTGAGGTTATTAATTTTAAGATTAATGCTGCCATGGATAATGAGTGGCATATTTATTCAATCTATAAAACCAGTGATGGTCCTCTGCCAACAGAAATGACTATCAGTGGTCCTGCCGTTGGGTCTGTTGCGCCAATTCAGGAACCAAAACCAATTTATAAATTTGACCCAGGATTTGAATCGGACACGTATCATCATGAGGGTAATACTGAATTCATATTCCCAATAAAATTAAAACGAGGTCTTGATCCGGGTATTTATACATTCAATGTGGAAATATATTATATAGTATGTAATGCAAGATTATGTTATCCACCCAACACAATAACCGTTCAAGTAAAAATAGAAATAGAAGAAGGTGAAGCGAGAACAGGAAAAACTTCCTTCGCAGCACNAACAACAAATAATGATAAAAAATCTTCAGGAAAATCAAGTTCGTTACTTGGGATTTTTCTTTTGGCAGTAGGTGGTGCTATCTTGAGTTGGGTCATGCCCTGTGTCTATCCAATGGTGCCAATTATAATTTCATTTTTTGGAAAAATGGCTGATGAAAAACATGTTAGTAAAAATGTTATTGCAACATTNTACGGGTTGGGAATTTCAGGGACATTTGTACTTATTGGATTAATTGTTGGTATTTTATCATGGGGTGTCAATGATGTTGCTACCCAATCTAAATATGCAAATCTTGGAAATTTCATAGCGACGAATCCATGGATTAATCTTGGATTAGGAATTCTATTTATCATTTTTGCCTTGTGGATGTTTGGAATTATAAATGTAAATGTTGCCGGCGCCTTCTTGAATAAAACGGATAAAGCTGGCCAATCTGCAAAAAGTGCTTATGCTGGGTCACTCTTATTAGGCGTGGCTTTTGCCATTACAAGTTTTAGTTGTACTGTCCCCGTTNTTGGAACTCTTTTGGTTGTTGCTGCCGCCGGAACTGCTGGCGGATTAATAACAAGTTTATATGGGATGGTCGTATATGGTATTGTATTTGCGGCTCCTTTTGTTGCCTTATCCCTTTTTCCAACAGTTCTTGAAAAAATGCCTCGGTCTGGCGTTTGGATGGAAACATTAAAAATCGTATTCGGTTTTATTGAGATTGCCGCTGCTGTAAAATTTTTATGGGTCCCAGATTTGGAATGGAACCTTGGCTTATTACCCAGAAATGTGGTTCTGGGAATTTTCCTTATAATTGGCATAATTCTTATTGGATACTTGCTCGGATTATATACCATTGGCACTGCTGAAAAAATAAAACCATTCAACATAGGAAAAGGTCGAGTTGTGGGAATCGCTATTACATTAATGGTTTTATATCCAATTGGAAAGTCATTGAATTCGCCACCAACATATCACTATGCAAATATGCCAAGAGTGATGGAAGAGCTCATAGAATCACTCGTTCCACCGCCACCAACTGAAGATGAAATTGCTATTGAAGAAGGTTGGTTTGTTGACAATTATGATGAAGCATTATTAAAAGCAAAAGCTGAAGGGAAACCATTATTTCTTGATTTTACAGGTGTTTATTGCGCCAATTGTCGAGTCATGGAACGTCGAGTATTTCCTACCGGTCCTGTAAAAGAACAATTTGATAAAATGGTTTTAGCTCGACTTTATGTTGATAAAAAAGATTCATTGAGTACGGTTTATGCAAGAATGCAATTTGAAAGATATCAGCAAGCCACTCAACCTTATTATGTAATCTTAGATCCATCCAATGAAAGCACTTTAGCTGATACGGGTGGATATATTCCAAATGGATTTGAAGACTTTTTAGCAAAGGGAATTTCAAATTATACACCTTAAAATAAATGATTAACAGAAAATATATCTTATGAAAAGTCTAGCCACAATCTTGTCATTAACACTGCTTCTACTCATTAGCTGTGAGAATGGGACTGCGCAAGCAAAACCGAAAGTTCCAAATAAAACTGTTGTTAAACAAACACCAAAAAAAGCTAATAATATAAGTCAAAATGCTATATTAGCTCCAGATTTCACCTTAGCAGATCTTGATGGTAATTGGGTATCATTGAAAGACAAAAGAGGGAAAGTTGTCCTCCTAAATTTTTGGGGTACTTGGTGTGGACCGTGTCGCAGAGAAATTCCAGATTTTGTAAAATTGATGGACAAATATGGAAACGATGGTTTAGAAATTATTGGTGTTACTCTTACATCAGGTTCACCTGATAAAATTCAAACGTTCGCAGATAAATGGAAAATCAATTATACATTATTGACTGATATAGAGGGGAATGAAACACAAATTGTTACCTCCAAATATGGTAAAGCTACCGGAGAAAGAATTAACGGTATTCCAACCACATTTATTATTGATAGAGACGGCTATATCCGCCAACGATATGTTGGACCAAGATCAGAAGAAATATTCTATAAAGATCTAGAACCCTACTTATAACCCCAACTGTTTTAATTTCAATCCAGGAATCATAAATGAGATTTATTAAAATTCTCACAGGAATTTATATTTCCCTGATTCTCTTTCTAAATGCAGATCCATTAGATACTTACTGGCAACAACAAGTAGATTATGATATGGACATAAAATTGGTCGATTCGTTGCAGCAAATAACTGGATTTACTANAATTAGATATACCAATAATTCTCCNGATTCTTTGGATAAAATTTATATGCACCTTTATCCCAATGCATTTCAAGTTGAATCAGTCAAATATAGAGAATATGTTGGGAATGCAGGTCGGGCATCTCGTGCTAAATATTTCAAAGATAAATTAGAAGAATTCACGAGTAAAATTGAAATCCATAATTTCAATATTGCCCAAAAGAAAAATCCAATTTTAAAAGAATACTCCATAGATGATACAATCTTGAAAGCCACTTTATTAAAGAAATTGGCTCCAGGCGAAACGATGCGGATTGATTTGGAATGGACCCATCATGTGGGTGAAATGATTGAACGGGCCGGGATTTATAAAGGTCAATACAATATGGCTCAATGGTATCCAAAATTGGCAGTGTTTGACCAAGATGGTTGGCACGCTGATGTGTTTCATGCTGAAGGTGAATTTTACGGAGAATTCGGAAATTTTAATATCAATTTTGATTTACCTAAATCATTTATTATTGGTGCATCCGGCATTGTAACTGAAGGCGATCCCGGTTGGGAATCCGTAACCGTTGATACATCGATTGAATTTGATATTTGGCTTGATATATTTGACTCTACAAAAGTAGAACCGGACTCTTCTGAAAGAAGGTTTGTCACCTTTTTTGCTGAAAATGTTCACGATTTTGCTTGGGTTGCATCTAAAGATTTTTTATATGAAGGTGGAAAACATAATGAAATCGATGTTCATGTGCTCTTTGACAAAGGGAGGGGCGATAAATGGACGAAAGATGTTCTTGAACGTTCCATCCGTGCTATTGCATGGTTAGAAGAAAAATTCGGGAAATATCCATATCCACAAGTAACAACGACTGATCGCGTTAAAAATGGTGGCATGGAATATCCAATGCTGGTTATGAATGGTNGNGANAGTGAAGGTCTCATTGTTCATGAATATGGACACATTTATTTCTATGGAATATTAGCAAATAATGAAGTGGATGAAGCATGGTTGGATGAAGGTTTTACAACGGCGCAAACAACTCATTATTTAATGAATCGTTATGGTGATCATGGATATGACTTGGAACTGCATGAAGATGAATCTGAATTTCCAAAAAA
>JGI26239J51126_1001606_pt1 | contig 9699 bp, 12 predicted proteins | sample SaaInlV_130m_DNA_3_FD_51126 | JGI IMG/M metagenome (IMG submission 51126)
CTAGAATTTATAGGCGGTATCGAGGACCAGTCTCTTGTAGTCTTCCTCTACGCCAATATCCATGTTTCTTTGGCTGTCGAAGAAAGTGAGGCCTATTTTCCACTGTTTGTTTATAGCCCAGGCACCCTTAATCTTATGGCCTTTGGCATCGGTTCCGCCTCCAGCAAAGTCTGAATCGGTGACCAGCCCCAAGACCGCGTCTGCCTCTATGTGTTGATAGATATAGCTTAGCTCCCAGGTTTTCGGTGCACTGGCTTTACCCAGCTTCAAGCCTGCTGCCCAGGCGGTATCAAGGTCACTCGCATCCTGGTTCTGGACGAGGTCAGCGAATAAAGCTATCGGTGTCTCACCAATTGTTGTGCTTAACTGAGCGAACAGTTCCAGCTCTTCGTAGCTATTATTGTATGTGCATCCAGTGAGCGCGTCAGAATCGATGCAGGAAAAGGTGTTGCCGAAGAATTCATCCGAGTCACCAAGGAAGACTTCCCGGTTTTTCGTATCGATCTCAAAGTAACCGACGCCGGCGACCAACTGACTGTTACCAACTGAACCTTTGAAACCTGTCTGGAAACCGTAGGCGGTCTTGTTGTCATTGTTTTTACTATCACTCTCAAGAAAGTTGGCGGCAGTGTTTAGAAAGTAGTTGCCCCGTTCAAAANTGAACCCGAAACCTTCGGGACGATAGTCTCCATCCCAGAGCAACCCATGACCCGCAGGCCTGTAGAAAATATTCTTCATTTTTCCGCCAATGACATTGAAGCCTGGCTTTGCCTGCCATTTAAAGTAGGCAAGGTCTAGATTGATATCCTTGGTAGTGCCGCCGCCACCTAAAGTCTGGTTTGTAGACACGGCGTCTTCACTGCCAGATGCCAGCCCGATACCTACCTCAACGTTGTCTGCCGGTTTGGCTGTCACTGCAAGGCGGGCCCGAATCCGGTTGCGTTCCCGCGTATCACTTCGCCCCGCATCAATATCTTCATACCGATACCGGAAGTCACCCGTGATCTTGACACTTTCTGTCCAGCTCGCAGGCTTACCGGTTGTTGCGAGCTGCTCAACAGTTGAGGCGCTGAAAACGATAGATTCCTTCAACGCTTTGTTCTCTGCCTCCAATGCTTCTACCCGATTTATCAAAGACATTAGTTCGGTTTTGAGATCAGAAAAATCCTGGTCTGACACCGAAGCTTGCCCGACCTGGGCACAGGTCACTATTAGAAGCAGTGCTATATAGCGGATCATGGTTTGGTTCCTCGGAATAGATAGCTAGTCGTATATTTAGTAACGGTCGGAGAAGTTAACCGGCTTTTGTTAAGNCTTTGTTAAGANGATGTTAAACCAGCTGTGAAATCAGTGTTTACGTTTGGCTGTTCTCTTGAAACATCGATTTCAGATGATTAGGCGCTTATTTTAGGGGGATTGCCTGGGAAAGGGTGGCTAACTTAAAACTATCTTTAATAAACTTTAACCCTGGGTGTCCTTAATGCGCGCCTATTCCTGCTGAAGTTGCAGGATGAATAAATATTTAGCTGCCTTACTTTGTGTATCGACTGTCTGTGGCTGATCACCGTACAACGAGCCGAGACCACCAGTGACGGGTGCTCCGAATATAATGGCCAAAGATTAATCCTTTAACATCTTTGCGCTGTTGAGCGCACTGTTCGCCGTTTTGGGGAAAAAGTCTTCGGGTTTATCGATGCCGCGTTGTGCAACGAGGGACTGCTTGATGGCTTCTGCGGCACCTGTTGGGTAACCCGCAATAGTCGCTGCGATTTCGTTGCAGCGTTCAACAACGCTGTCGTCGCTCACATACTCGCTGATGAGTCCCAGCCNNAGCAACTCTGGCGCCTTTACCCGATCACCCAGGAAGGCCAGGCGTGCTGCCTGGAATTCGGTCGTTTTAATTTTCAGCCACGCTGCATTCATTGGTATGCCAACGCCTTGTTGAATTTCTCCGATTTGAAGAAAAGCGGTTTCACCGGCAACGATCAGATCACAGGCAAAAGCCAGGGACGCGCCTGCGTTGATGGCAAATTTTTCAAGTGCGGCAATGATCGGCTTTTTACAGTAGTAAAGGGCCATGTGCATCGATCTTACATCCCCGACATCTTTGCCTGTCCAGGGTGGCGGGGGGTCTGCCTGCAGAGCCTTGAGGTCGATACCGGAGCAAAAGTATCCTCCTTCTCCCCGTAGGACGATGGCGGAGATATTGTCGTCTTCGTTCGATTGTTCGATGTAGTCGCGAATTTCGCCGGCCAATGGTGGAATCAATGAATTACGCCGATCAGGTCGTTCGATGACTATCTCGGCCCAGCCCTCATGGATATCCAGTCTTGAAAATTCAGGCATTGTCGCTACCCCTATGTCTCTTCTTGTCCACCATAACCTTAATGGCAGGGTTTATCTTGCCATCATGACAGTTTTAGCGGAATGGCTCCCGTTCCTGCACGGACGTTTTTTTCATTCAGGCTCTAGCAGTTACTTTTACAATGCGGATGAGTTGATAAGCCGGGGAGCCCTGATCGTCATTGGTCAGGAATGAAAAAATGCTCGAAGGTCTTCCACCAGAAGCTGTGGTTCTTCCGCTGCGCCAAAGTGACCACCGCTCGGCATCAATGTATAACGTGCCAGGTTGGAATTGTCTNCCAATACGGCGCGCGGCAGATGTACAACATCTTTTGGAAACACGGCGAAAGCGCAAGGAGCTTCCAGGGTCGGTGAACGATTGTGTGCCATTGGCCAGGGTTTACTGAAATGTTCGTGGTACAACCGCAGGGATGAGGTGATGGCTCCGGTGCACCAGTAAAGGGCTGCGGTTGTGCACAGGTGTTCTCTGGAGAACCTTGATTCAATATCTCCGCCACAATCACTCCAGTTCCGCCTTCGCTCCCAGATCCACGCAGCAGTGCCAACGGGCGAATCCATCAACCCATAAGCCAGCGTCTGAGGGTCCAGCCTATGAACGGCGACGTGGCTGGTGATCAGCGGTCCAGCTTCGGTGTTGCGTTTCAGCATCCATGCTTCAGACGCGTCGTAATCTTCTGGTCCCAGGGTCGAACGATCAACGCCGGGAATCAGTGTAAGACTCATGTGGGCACCCAGCAGTTTGTCAGCGTACTCATGTGCAAGGTGCGCGGTGACCAGTGCACCCCAGTCACCGCCATGGGCGGCAAACTTTGTGTGGCCGAGCTCTTCGGTCATCAGCTTCACCCAGAGGNTNGCGATTCGCGATACATCAACACCGGATTGAGTGAGGGGCGTCGAAAAACNAAANCCCGGCAGCGATGGTACGTAAACATTGAATGCGTCTTCTGCCTTGCCACCGAATGACTCGGGATCAGACAGGGGGCCGATCACATCCTTGAAGTCCCAGAAGGTCCAGGGCCAGCCGTGGGTCAATATGATTGGCGGTGCATCGGGGTGTTTGGCGGGTGCATGCAGGTAGTGCAGTTTGATACCATCGACGGACGCTTCATAGTGCTTCCAGCGATTCATCTCGACTTCCTGTTTGTTCCAGTCCCATTCTTCTACCCAGTACTCGACCATTTCCTTTAACCAGGATTGAGGTACGCCATACTGCCAGTCATCGCGACCGATCACCGGGGGCCAACGAGTCTGTTTAAGCCTGGAATTCAGCTCATTCAACGAGGCTTCCGACAAGGTTGCGCTGGTTTGTTTGTGCATTCTTTGCTCCCGTGTAGCGTCAGGTTAGTTCAAATGTTGGTTCAGGAAAACAGCCCTGTGTTATCTTTGTGAAATCGAATTGAAGGATTGAAGGATGCAAACACTGAAAGGAAAAGTGGCAGTAGTGACGGGTGCCAGCAAAGGTATTGGCAAGGGGGTTGCGGAAGGTCTTGGTGAAGCGGGTTGCACGGTTTATCTCACGGGTAGAAGTACCAGTAGTGAGTCACCGCCAGCGCTGCTTACGGTTGAGGCAACCGCCGCTTCGGTTGAAGCATACGGTGGCACGGCGATTCCGGTAGTACTGGATCATAATAATGATGAAGAAGTGCGCGCCCTGTTTGAGCGAGTTGAGAAGGAACAGGGAAGGCTCGATATCCTGGTTAACAACGTCTACCAGATCCCTAGCCCACCGGCTATGGATAAAGGATTTTGGGAGCACCCCATTTCGGTCTGGGACGACCAGTGCGGCGTAGGCCTGCGAGGATATTATGTCGCCTCTGTCCTGGGAGCACCGATGATGGTTCGCCAGGGGAGTGGGCTTATCGTCAACATCTCATCGCGCGGCGGGCGGGAATACGTATTTAGTGCCAGTTATGGCGTGGGGAAGGCGGGGGTGGATCGGATGGCACAGGATTTTGCTGTCGAACTTAAAGAATACGGAGTGACTGCGGTTTCACTGTCACCCGCAAAGGTGAAGACCGAATTCATACTTGATATGGTCGCGCAGGGGAAAATGCAACTGAACGCTGATGCGGCACAGTCGGTACGGTTTTCCGGACGTACCATTGCTGCNTTAGCCAATGACCCTAAAGTCCTGGNAAAAACCGGGGGAATCTACACCGTAATCGAAGTTGCCAACGCTTACGGCGTGATTGATCCTGATAAAGAGTAGCGGGATTAAACAACCCGCAGGCTCTTATCCCTCAAGTTCTTATAGTGCGACTACATTCTCTGCCTGGGGTCCTTTTTGACCCTGGGTGATCGTGAACTCTACACTTTGACCTTCGGCCAGAGTTTTGAACCCATCGCCTGTGATAGCGCTGAAGTGAACAAATACGTCCGGGCCTGACTCCTGGGCGATAAAACCGAACCCTTTAGATTCGTTAAACCATTTTACGGTGCCAGTCGTTGTTGACATGATGTCTTCCTAATTTCTTTACAAGTTCATGCTACTAGGTAGCGATTAGCAGAAATGTATGACTAATACTTATGGAATCAGGAAGTAAAAACTTCTTAGTAGTACATAAATAAAAGAGGTACTTTCTCGCGAAGTGGAGTATACGCAGCTTTGATGGCATGTCACAAGGCACAATGAACATGAATAATANTCATAATCCCGGGCTTTGTCCCTGTGAATCCGCCCTGGCTTATGCGGGATGTTGCGGAGAATTGCATTCGGGGCGTGTGCTTGCCCAGAGCGCCCTACAGCTAATGAGATCCAGATATAGCGCGTTTACGCTTGGGGATGCCGATTATCTTGTCAAATCCTGGCATCCGGATACCAGGCCCGCCAGCGTTACTATTGATGAAAGCCAGCGTTGGATTGGCCTGAAGATAAAGACCGTATCTCACGGTGGGGCTGACGAAGATGAAGGATCAGTCGAATTCGTTGCCCGCTATAAGGTGCAGGGTAAAGCCTACCGCGTTCAGGAGAACAGCCGTTTCCGCAGGTTAGATGGGCGATGGTATTACCTGGATGGTGAGCGACCTGGCTAGTCGACCGCGACAAATTCCATGGAGATGGAATTGACACAGTGGCGAATATTCTTCGCTGTCAGCCCCTCACCTTCGAATACATGCCCAAGATGACCGTCGCATTGCGCGCACAGGATTTCGACACGATAACCGTCGGCGTCAACCTCCTTTTTAACCGCGCCGTCAATCTCATCGTCAAAGGCCGGCCAGCCGCAATTCGAGTGAAATTTGTGCTCGGAGCGATACAGGGGTGTATTGCACTGTTTACAGACGTAGTGGCCACCTACTTCGAAGTGATCAGTCAGNGGACCGGTAAACGGCATTTCAGTACCTTTGTGTAGCAGAACTTGCTGTTCTTCAGGGGTCAGTTCGTTGTAATCGGACATAGGGATCGTTTGATAGTGATGTGTGGAGTGGTTTTACCAGTGTTGGATGATCACCTGCAAGTTGAAAATAGATTGTGCTAGGCTCTGATTCGCTAAATTCAAGGAGAGAGTCATGAACCAAAAACTGATACCGGTTGCACTGTTATTGCTGGCGGGTTGTTCCGAAACACAGGAAACATCACAGCCAGAGGTCGCTCAAGAGCAGCAGCAATCGCAGGAAATGCAGGCTTCCCAGTCGGTTAGTCAGCCGGAAGTAGCCGCCGAAGCTATCCTTGCTGAACAGGAACTTATTCAACAGGAACTTATTCAACAGGAACTTATTCAGCACGATCCTGGACAGGCGTATTTGTACATCAATGCGCAGAAATCTGGTGTGAAGGTAATGCCGTCAGGACTGCAGTTTGAAATAATTGAGTCGGGTGAAGGTCGATCGCCGTTGGCCACCTCAAATGTAGTCACGCACTATCATGGCACCTTCGTTAATGGCGACGTGTTCGATAGCTCCGTGGATAGGGGTGCGCCTGCCGAATTTCCAGTGAACCGCGTCATTGCAGGCTGGACCGAAGCTTTGCAAATGATGAAGGAAGGTGACAAGTGGCGATTAGTCCTGCCTCCCGAAATTGCGTACGGTGAAAGAGGTGCCGCCGGTGGGCTGATTCCGCCTAATACCGTGCTGGTGTTTGAAGTAGAACTCATTGAGGTGAAGGGCTAGANACGTATGGTCACGCTAGAAGACTTCAGGGCTGAAACCAGAGCCTGGCTTGAACAGAATTGTCCGGATGGCGCAAAGGGTCCGGGACAGACTCCGCTCGGCAGTAAATCCATCGAGCTGGAGCCTGATGTTCGAACCTGGTTGGATCGCATGGCTAACAAAGGCTGGACGGTACCCACCTGGCCTGTCGAGTATGGTGGCGCCGCGTTGAATAATGATGAATACAAGATTCTCATTGAAGAACTCAAACGGGTTGGTGCTCGAACTCCCCTGACTGGCCGGGGTGTTAATTACATCGGGCCGACTATCCTCGAATTTGGAACAGATGAACAGAAGGCGAGATGGTTGCCAATTTGTGCNCGGGGTGATGGCGCCTGGGCGATGGGTTATTCAGAGCCAGGTGCCGGTTCAGACCTGGCCAGCCTGTCTACCAAAGCAGTAAAAGAAGGCGACAACTACATCATTAATGGCAGGAAGACCTGGACCAGTGATGCCGTTGACAGTGATTACATCTTTGTTCTTGTGCGCACATCGCCGGACAAACCCAAACATGAAGGTATCAGTTTGGTGTTGGTAGATATGCACCAACAAGGTGTCACTGTAAATCCGATAGCCTTGATTTCCGGTGCATCTCCCTTTTGTGAAACGCTGTTTGAAGATGCCATTGTGCCAGTCACAGACCTCATTGGTGGTGTGGATCGTGGCTGGACTGTTGGCAAACGATTATTGCAGTTTGAGCGATCAACCCATGCAGGCATCAATATTTCGGGCTCCCAGGGAGGCAGGAACGAAGAAAGTCAGCTGCCTGAACTGGTAGCGCATTATGCCGGNAAAGCAGATGGGCGAATTGCGGATGCATCGATAAGAACCTGGCTCACCCGGCATGACATGAACACTCATGCGCAACGGATCACACAGCGTCGTGCGATTGCGGAATTACAAAGCCGGGCGCCAGGCTTCACCTCCTCTGCCGTCAAACTGACCAACGCTCTTAACATTCAGGATGGCGATGAACTGCTAATGACGGCCATGGGCAATAGCGCNTATCATTGGGATACTGACAGTGGGGCTTCAGCAAAAGAGGTTGCAGCGGTCAAGAAATGGCTCTACCAGAAGTCACTAACCATCGCGGGTGGCACCAAGGAAGTTCAGCTGAACATCATTGCCAAACGGGTTCTAGGGTTACCAGATTAAAGTCATATTTGATTTAAAAAAGACGATTTCTTTTGTTAGGCTCTGTCCTGCTAATAAAACAATAGGGAAGTGCTCATGGATCTGGAATTATTACATACGCCTTTGTATACGGGATTAACTGCAGCTTTTCTAATGGTCATGCAGGTTGTGTTGATGTACCGGGTGATCGGACAACGTGGCCAGGCAGACGTGCTAATTGGTGCAGGTGGCAACGAGGCGCTGGAACAGAGACAGCGTGTGCACGGAAACTTCATCGAAAACGTACCAACCTTTCTTATTGGCTTGGCGCTCATTGAAATGATGGTAGGTAGCACGCTCTGGGTATTGGTGCTGGCGGGGGTTTTTGTGGTTTCTCGCATTGCCCACGCAATAGGTCTTGGTATGAGCACCGGCGTTACGCCCGGGAGGTTAGCTGGAACTCTGGGGACAATGATCTGCACGCTAATCGCCGGCGGATATCTTGCTTACCTGGTCATCGGTCAGCTCTAGACTTGACTGAGGTAATAACGGGATTACGCAGATGAGACTTGCACTTATCGCTGCGGCGATCATGGCATCGCTGATTGTGGGATATGTTGCTTATGTGACAATGATAGGAAACCCCAGGGTCGTCACAGATCTTAAAGAACACCCGATGGGTGAACGCGCTGAGCGTGCCATGCTCCTGACATTTCCTGATGGCAAGACGATTCCCGTTAATTACCTTCGAGAAGATAATCGCGTTTATGCGGGCGCCGACGGTGCCTGGTGGCGAGCGTTTGACGGGGAAGGGGCCGCAGTTACCCTGCTCATTCAGGGAGAGGCTCTGACGGGTCACGCAACTGTTGAGCTTCGGGACCAGGAATTTATTGACGACGTGTTTTCCAGGCTAAGGCCAACCGTCCCTGAATGGTTACCCGACTGGGCGAATGGGAAACTCGTCATTGTCGATCTGAAAGTCTCTGCGGACTAATCTCACAGACCGTTCAATTGATCCTGCCAGCAACTTCTGCAGTCAGTTCATAGGAGTGCAGCCGAGCCTCGTGATCAAAGATCGAGGACGCGATGATGAGTTCGTCTGCTTCAGTCTCTTGAAGAAACTTCTTGATTTGGTCTTCGATCATGTCTGCATTGCCTACCGCCGCGCATCGAGCCATCTGATGTAACATTTGTTGCTCTGGTGCCGACAGTGTCGCTTCAAAATTAGCGATCGGCGGCGGTAACTTCCCTGCTGCACCTTTCCTCATATTAACGAAAGATTGTAACGAAGAAGATCGGAGTAGATCCGCTTCCTCCGGGCTGTCTGCCGCACAAACGTTATAGCCGAGCATGACATGTGGTTTCTCGAGTTGTTCTGACGGCTTAAAGCTTTCCCGATATATATCTATCGCCTGGTCCATTGCCGCGGGCGCGAAATGCGAGGCGAATGCGAAGGGTAATCCCAGCATTGCGGCAAGCTGGGCGCCGAAAAGGCTCGAGCCCAGTATCCATAGCGGCACATTGGTGCCGGCCCCTGGCGTTGCCACAATTTGTTGGGCCGCTTCGGGCTCTTTGAGAAAGTGCTGGAGCTCTGTGACATCTCTGGGAAAGTCGCCGACTTCCTGGGAAAGTGATCGCCTGAGAGCCTGCATAGTCAGCTGATCGGTACCCGGCGCGCGTCCAAGCCCAAGGTCAATTCGGTCCGGATAAAGCGAGGCGAGGGTACCAAATTGTTCTGCGATCATCAGCGGCGCGTGATTGGGTAACATGATGCCGCCAGCGCCAACCCGAATCGTCGAAGTACCGCCCGCAATGTATCCTATGACGACGGAAGTCGCTGCCGAGGCGATACCTGGGAAGTTGTGGTGCTCCGCTACCCAGTAACGGTTGAATCCCCATTTCTCTACATGTTGGGCCAGGTCGAGCGCGTTATGGAGTGCTTTTGTAGCATTACTACCTTCGCAGACAGGTGCAAGATCGAGAACAGAAAAAAGCGTCATGTGTTAGTCGACTGTATGAAAGCGGGTCATTCTAAACTTGCACCAGGGCTGTGTCTTGCACATATCAGGGTTG
>JGI26239J51126_1001609_pt1 | contig 9684 bp, 10 predicted proteins | sample SaaInlV_130m_DNA_3_FD_51126 | JGI IMG/M metagenome (IMG submission 51126)
GGTCGAGGAGAATTAATGCTTGAAATTTTACTTACACAAATGAGACGTGAAGGTTTCGAGATGACCGTAAGTCCTCCAAAAGTATTGTTTCAAAAAGATGAAGCAGGAAATAAATTAGAGCCTATTGAAGAAATAACTGTTGATTTAGACGAAGAATTTTCATCAAAAATAATTGACTCGATGAATAGAAGAAAAGGTAAGCTTTTAGATTTAAAAGATACTGGTAAAGATAAGAAAAGATTAGTTTTCCATGCACCAACAAGAGGTTTAATGGGATACACAAGTAGATTTTTAACTTTAACAAAGGGTACTGGAGTAATTAATAGAATTTTCCATGGATATGGAAAATTTGAAGGTGAAATGGATGGAAGAAAAAATGGTGCATTAATTTCAATGTCGACTGGAAAAGCAGTAGCATTTGCAATATTTAATCTTCAAGCAAGAGGTGAAATGTTTGTAACTCATAATGATCCAGTATATGAAGGAATGATTGTTGGTTTGACACCAAAACCTGGTGACATGATTATAAATGTTATGAAAGGTAAACAATTAACAAATATGAGAACCCAAGGAACAGATGAAAATGTTGTACTTACACCGGTAAGACAAATGTCAATTGCTGAACAATTAAGTATGTTAAATACTGATGAAGCCTTGGAAATTACACCTAAGTCACTTAGATTAAGAAAAGCTATTCTTAACCCTCATGAAAGAAAAAAAAGTGAAAAATCTGGCGCTGCAGCCTAATTAAATAATTTATTAACTAAAAATAATCCTAGAGCTACACAGGGTCCAATTCCAAACGCAAAAAGCAAAGTTCCAACACCAACAGTACCACCTAAATACCAACCAACAGACATTACAGTTATTTCAAGAGTTCCTCTAACTAGCGCAATTGGTAAATTTGTTTTTTTTTGAAGACCTATCATCAAACCATCTCTTGGTCCTGCTCCTAAATTTGCAACTAAATAAATTCCACCACCAAGTCCGACTATAGCTACTGCAACAGCACCTAATAAAATTTGATCAATATAACTCTCGGGAGTTGCTACATGCCTAATACAAACATCAATCATTAATCCAATAATTAATGCATTTAAAATAGTGCCAATTCCAATTTTTTGTTTTAAAGGAATCCAAAGCAACAAAACAATGAAACTAATAAAAATTGTTATGACACCAACAGAAAAACCTAAATTTAAATATAAACCTTGAGCCAATACACTCCAAGGAGATGCGCCAGAAGCAGAAACAATTAACAAACCTTCACCCAAGCCGAACAAGGTTAATCCAAAACAAAGAAAAAAAAATGTAGATATCTTTGGTTTAAAATTAAGTGGTTTTTCTGAGCTCCAAGATACACTTGGAATATTTTTGATTTTTAAAAACATTGTTTAATAAATTACTTCTTTTAAATTCAAAGTCTATTAAAGTAATCATTTTATGAAAAAAATTTTATTCCTCATTTTACTCTTAACCTGCTCATTTAATAGTAACGCTCATATGGCTCACTATAACAAGTTTAATAAAATAGAGATGGAAATTTTAAGAGATGGTGAGGTTATTGGTTACAACTACTATTTTTTTAAAAAAGATTCAGACAATACAACTGTTACAAATCAATTAAAATTTACTGTAAAATTATTTGGAGCAACTATTTTTGAAGTGGAGAGTTATGGAGAGGAAAAATATATCAAAGATAAATTAATTTCTTTTAATTCTAAGACTCAACAAAACAAAAAAGATAAATACGTTCAGCTAAAATTAAATGAAGAAAGAAATGAATATGATGTCAAAGGATCATCTTACACAGGTAGTGCATCAATAGAAAACGTGATTGGAAATTGGTGGAGTCATAAAATTCTTCAAACAAATTCTCAAATTAGTCCAATTTCTGGAAGTATTAAGGAACAAGTGGTGACTTTTATTGGAAAAGAAAAAATTGAGTTATATGGGAAAACATATGAAGTAGAACACTTTAAATTGACCTCAAAAGATATGTCTATTCCTGCCGATAAAAGATTAAACTTTGATATTTGGTTTGATAAAAAAAATGCTTTAATCCTTAAGGTTGCCTATTCTAGAATGGGAAACTGGGAATATAGAGTGAAAAAATTTGAATAAATTTATTTAGTAATTTTTTTATAAAGGTCATTGGCGCTTATCCAGCCAGCTTCAAGTCTTGGTCCAACAAACCAATCTGCACACACTCCTAAATTTAATGAGGAGTTCCAATAACTTTTTATATTTAAAGAATTTGAATTTGATGAGTATTTCCAACCATGATTTAAAGAAAATAATGCTTTAGTTTTTTTAATACCTGTAAGTTTAAAAAAATGATTAATAAGGGTATTAGAGTTTATATCTTTGTTTTCTCTATTTTTATTAATTTTCTTATTTGCCCAACTATGAGTACTTTGCAGAGTCCATAAATCTTGATGGCTTTTAAATCTTTTTTTACTGTTTTCTTTTGCGGCCCAACCTAAAATTTTGTCATCAAATAAATAACTGCTAACATTTTTGTTTGTTTTTTTTATTACAAACATAACGGTAATATTGGCATCCATCTTAACTTTTTTTTTTATGAATGAAGCCTTTATAAATTTTTTTGATAACTTTGATGATTGAGCAAATGGACAAGTTAAAATTAGTTTTTCATAAACCCTTTTATTACCATCAGAAAAAGTAAGGACCCATTTTTTTTCTTTATAGTCAATTTTTTTCAATTCTGTTTGAAAATAACATTTAATATTTTTCAAAAGATATTTGCTAATATCATTGTTCCCTTTTTTACCTATTATCTTTAAATGGTTTTTATTTTCTTTTTTAACTTTGTTTAGAAATAAATGGTTGCCACTCCATTTTTTTAGTATTTTTTTTTTTATTAAAATATTAATAAACTTTTTAAAAGCTAGACTTTTAGGTGAAATATACTGAGTTCCATGGTCAAATCCTTTGGCTTTATCTAATCTTTTAAAAGACGATCTTCCACCTGGTCCTCTTGCTTTATCAAATAAATCAATAGAATGTTTTTTACTTAAAAGGTTAGCAATCGTTGCCCCAGAAATTCCTGAGCCAATTACACAATATCTGCTCATTTACCAGCGACGGTCATACCATCAATCATCATGGTAGGTGAATTAACTGAGTATTTAAATTCTAAATCATTAGCCAATATAATATTTTTAAACATTTCATCTAAATTTCCAGCAATCGTTATTTCATTTACTGGATATTTAAACTCTCCATTTTCAATTAAAAAACCATTAGCACCTACTGAATAATCACCTGTTACAAGATTTGTTCCATGACCTATAGTTTCAGTTACGTATAAAATTTTAGAATGACTTTTTAACAAATCATCATAATTAATATTTCCGTTTTCAAAATAAAGGTTAGTGCTTCCACCACTTCTTCCATTTGATTTTAAATTTAACTTTTTTCCATTATAGGTATCAACCAAATAATTATTTAAAATTCCATTGCTTACTAATTTTAATGTATCTGTTTTTACTCCTTCAGAGTCAAAACATCTCGAGCCCATACCCTTTATTAGATCAGGCTTATCAATAACATTGATTTCATTTGAAAAAATTTGTTGGTTTAATTTATCTTTAAGAAACGATGTACCTCTTGCAATAGATGATGCTGAAATTGCACCTGCAAAAGAGCTAAGAAATCCTTTTGAAATTCTTTTATCAAAAATAACACTTAGCTTATCACTACCAATTTTTTTAGGATTAAGTTTTTTTATAGTTTGTTCAGCTGCAATTTTTCCAAGTTCTGAAGGATTAGAAATATCATTTAAGTGACATTTGCTTGTAAACTCATAATCTCTTTCCATGTTATTTTCGTTTTTTGCTACAGTAACGCAAGATGCTGTAAATGAGGACGATTTGTATCCGTTACAAAAACCATCACTGTTTGCTAAAATAAAATTTGATTTATCTTCCGTAAAACTCGACTCTGTATTTATAATTTTCTTATCAATTGATGCAGCTTCCTCTAATTCTTTTAAATAACCAATTTTTTTATCATTCTCAATATGAGATTGGTCATATAAATTTAAATCTTTAATATTTTTTGCTAATAATTCTTTATCTGGTAAAGAATTAAATTCATCTTCAGGAGTTATTTTTGTAGTTTCATAACATTTTTCTATTAAAATTTTTAAATTTTCATCCAATAAATTAGATGAAGATATTGATGATTTTTTTTTACCAATATAAGTTTCTATTCCCATAGCCAAACTATCNGATCTATTTGACTCATCTAAAGTTTTNTTTCTGAAATTGACTGTTTCTGAAATTGAGTTTCCAATTGTTACACTTGCATCTGTAGCGCCCAGTTTTTTTGCAAGATCCAAACAGTATGAAGCTTTTGATTTTAAATATTCTTGATCNTTAATCATGTTTTAAAGTTTTGTCCCNCCAACTGTCATTTTATCTATAAGTATTGAAGGTTGTGCTACTCCAACCGGAACTCCTTGACCTGCNTTACCACATGTTCCAATTCCTGGATCCATCATCATATCATTTCCAACCATTGATACTTCTTTTAAAATTGAAGGACCATCACCTATCAAAGTTGCACCTTTAATTGGTGAACCAATTTTTCCATTATTTATTTCATAAGCCTCCGTACAATTAAAAACAAATTTTCCTGATGTGATATCCACCTGCCCTCCACCAAAACTCACAGCAAAAATACCTTTATCAACTGATTTAATCATTTCATCTTGAGTATTTTTTCCACTTAACATCATTGTGTTTCTCATTCTCGGTAATACGATATGTTTATAACTTTCTCTTCTGCCACTNCCTGTTGATCTAGTATTCATCAATCTTGCGTTTAATCTGTCCTGCATAAAATTTTTTAAAATCCCGTTNTCTATTAAAACTGTGCTTTCTGTTGGTGTTCCCTCATCATCAATAGTTAAACTTCCTCTTCGTTTATCTATGGTTCCATCATCAACAATCGTAACTCCTTCACTTGCAACTTTTTGGCCCATCAAGTCATGAAAGGCAGATGTTTTCTTTCTATTAAAATCCCCTTCTAATCCATGACCAATAGCTTCATGAATTAAAATTGCAGGCCATCCAGGTCCTAAAACTACTTTCATTTCACCTGCAGGAGCAGGTTTGCTATCAAGATTAACTGAGGCTATTCTTAGTGCTTCTTCACAGACATTTTTCCAATTATCATTTTTTAAATAATCATCGTAAGATTGTCTGCCGCCAATACCATAAACGCCTGTCTCTTTTCTTCCATTTTTTTCAAGCATAACAGAAACATTGAATCTGATTAGCGGACGAACATCAGTTAAAGACTCACCCCCAGAACGAATAATTTCAATAGATTTTTGTTCACCACTAAAACTTGCTGTTACTTGTTTTACTGTAGAGTTTTTTTTACGAAGATATTCATTTACGTTATTTAAAACTTCTAGTTTTCCATCTAATGTTTTTTGATCAATAGGGTTAATCGCATCATAAAATTTATTATTAGTTTTTGGAATTTCATGATTATAAGTTCCTTTTATTGACTTAAGAGTAGATTGAAGACTTTTTGCAGAATTTTTTAACGAGTCTTTTGATATTTCATTAGAATGGGAATAGGCAACAACCTCGTCAGAAATAGCTCTGAATCCGAAACCAAGATCAGAACTATAATTTGAGCTTTTAATTTTATTATCATCTAGTACGATTGACTCTGATTTAGAGTCCTCAAAATATAATTCACCATCATCACAATTTTTTAAAGTATCAGATACTATTTCGTCTACATCTTTTCTAGTCAAGTCTGATTTGTCAAAAAAATTACTCATGGACAATACATAGTTGTTTGTATAAATTTTTCAATGTACCATTTTACGCATGTACAGTTTAATTCTTATATGTAAATAACTTTAAATAATGAAAGTTTACTATAATAACTCTTGTAGAATTTGTAAGTCTGAAATTAACTTATATAAAAAAGAAAATATTAAAGAGATTGATTGGGTTGATATAACAAACAATTCAAATGCAGAAATAGAGACTTCCAAAAGTGATAAAGAGCTTTTAAGAAGATTGCATGTAAAAGATGGAAATAAAATAATTGGAGGGGCTGAAGCTTTCTTATTAGTTTGGAAAAAAATTCCAAAATATAAACTTTTGTATTTTTTCTTTAAACTTCCAATAATTTTTACGATTTTTAAAATTGGTTACGAAATTATTGCTTATTTTTTATATTTGAAAAACAAAAAACAGCTAAAGAACTAACTTGTATAAAATATCAAAAATTTACTCAACAAAGACATTGAGGCAATAAACATAATCATTACTATTGAATACATTAAAGTAATTATTTTATTCTTTTTTCTTCTAAGTCTAACAAAAGCTTTATCATCTAAATCAGAAATATCTCTTTTGCCAACTACATGATAATCATAACTCCAACGCCAAGTGGAATTTCCAAGTCTTGGATCTAAATTATTAAAATAAGTTATCCAAGCAAGAATGTATCTCAAAATTAAATATAAAATAATCAATGTGATTGTTCCAAAAAACATTCTGAATATTACTTAATTATTTATGAAAAATTAATTGTTATTTTTTGCTCTTTTTCTTGCGATTAACTGTGTGAGTGAGTCAACCATTGTATCTGAAGCTTTAAAAATTTCGTTGTTTTTGAACTCATGAGAAATATTTTTTTCAGGATTTGTTTTGTCTTCAATAACTATACCCTCATCTGGTGAATTATTTTTTATATAAATTAATAATAACCAGTCTTCATCTGCGGACTCGTCCCATTTTATAAAAATTTCTCCAGTTTCAAATCTTCTATCAATACATCTAAATATTGACATGTGTCGTGTGATATGACGCTTGTTTAATTGAAACACTAAGCTACTTGCACTTCTATAAAAACTTTCAAGAGCAAACTCAATTTTTTGTCTTGCTATAGTGTATTCTTTCTCTTTTTGTAATAATGTCTCTCTATCTTCATCACCTTGGATTTTTACACCTAAAGCCTCCACTCTTTCTCTAATTTTTTGATCTCTAATAATTCGGTATTTTTCTTTTAATTTTTCTATTCTTTGCTGTAATCCAGCATAATCATCTCTTTTTTCTTTAAGTGATATTCTTTCAAGTTTTTCAAGTTCTTTAACTTCTCTAATTCTAAATTTATCAATTTGTTTTTCTAATCTTAATTGTTTTAAAAATTGTTTTTGTTTTTCAGCTTGCTCAATTCTTAACAATGCCTGTTCTTTTCTTAAAAAAAGCTTGATGTCTTTTGTTCTTTGTTTTTCTAGTTTAATTTCATCTTTTAATGCTTGTTCTTTTAATTTAGTTTTTAACTCTTCATCTTTTTGCTTTATATTTTCAAGTTTAATTTTTTCTAATCTTTCATTTTCTTGTTTTTCTAATTTTAATCTTCTTGCTTCATCTTTTTTTAGAGTTTTGTATTCAGATATTGTATTTGCAATTTTATCAAAGAATGCCTGTATATATTTTTCTAAGCTAAAATTTATTTTGAACTTAATTTCAGGTTTAAAAGAGTTTTGGAAATTAATTATCTTTAAAATAAAATTTTCTTTTTTTATTTTATGAGGTTTGAAAAGTTTTTTTTTGGTTTTTTTAATTTTTTTAACCGGACTTTTCTTTTTAGCTGGACTTTTCTTTTTAGCTGGACTTTTCTTTTTAGCTGGACTTTTCTTTTTAGCTGGACTTTTCTTTTTAGCTGGACTTTTCTTTTTAGCTGGACTTTTCTTTTTTTTTGATTTTTTCATGTTCAAGAAATGTATTTCTATCAATAATTTATTAATAAATATAGTCTCTTGTAACAGGTGTTGATGTATAATTTTTTGTTAATTGAAACTGATATACAACCTGATCGCCCCACTTAAATGCCATTTCACAACCAGCTAAATAGAATTCCCACATCCTGAAAAACTTTTCATCAAACATTTTAATAATTTTTTCTTTATTTTTGATGCAATTTTCTTTCCAATGTCTAAGTGTATGAGAATAATGAAGCTTCAATACTTCTATATCGGCTACAATTAAGCCAGCTTTTTCAATAGGTGTGGTTACTTCACTTAAACTTGGAGTATATCCGCCAGGAAAAATATACTTTGTTATCCATGGATGTGGGTCTCTTGGTGGGTTTACTGATCCAATTGTATGAATTAAAGAAATTCCATCATCTTTAGTAAATTATTAATTTGTTTGAAAAACTTTTTATAAAATTTTCTACCCACATGTTCAAACATCCCAACACTTACAATTCTGTCAAATTTTTCATTAAGTTCTCTATAATCTATTAATTTAAACTTTAATTGATTTTCTAAGTTGAGTTCTTTACTTTTTTTTAAGCAATAATTAAATTGATTTTCAGACAAAGTTATACCTGTTACTTCACAATTAGCGCTTTTGGCAATATCTATTGCTAATGATCCCCAACCACAACCTATATCAAGTACTTTCTGGTTTGATTTAATATTAAGTTTTTTTATAATATGTTGAATCTTGTTATTTTGAGCTGCTTCTAAAGAATCATTTTCATCTTTAAAATACGCACATGAATATTGTCTTTTTGGATCTAAAAATAAATCATAAAGCTCATCTGAGATATCGTAATGATGGGACACATTCATTTTTGATTTTTTAATAAAGTTAAAATTTGTCAAGTACCTATAAGAACCTCTTAGTCTATTTATTAAATAACTAAAAAAATTTAGATCGTTTCTTCCAAAATTCATTAATGCTAAATCTAAAAAATCAGTGAGACTTCCATTTTCTATTATAATTTCTCCATTAGTATAAGCCTCTCCAAAATAAAGATCTGGATGGAGTAATAATTTGTAATGAAGATTTTTATTTAAAATTTTTAACTTAATTGGTTTGTCATTTTTTGGTGTTCCAATAATATAATTTTTTGAATTTGCATCTACCAGGATAAAACCATCTTTTTTAAATATAGAATTTAAAAATCTTGCTAGTTGCATTTAAGCTACCTTTTTTTATATAAAATTTAATTTATCTAAATTATTAGTCAATTCCTTATTATCTGTAGAATTTAAAATTGATAATGGTGGCAAAATATTCTTATAAATAGGATCTTTTTTTGAATAATAAGAATGAAGTGCTGATATTAAATTATATTTTTCAAATGTATTTCTAACGTCACAAAGCTTTTGATTAACAGTTTGTTCTTTTCCATTAAAAAAATCATCATAAACCTTTCTTGCAATTGTAGATGAAATGTTACAGGTTGCTGTAATTATCCCCGAACATCCCAATTCTAAACCTTTTAATAGTTTTGACTCTGAGCCTGGCAAAATTGAAAAATTATCTAATTTTAAATTTTCAAATAAGTTGTATGAACTATCTTTAATTCCAATAATTTGTTTTGGAAATTTTTTTACTAATTCTTGTACACATTCTTCACTAAACATATATCCGCATAACTTTCCAAAATTGTAAAGTATAATTTTGCTTTCTGGAATTTTTTCTACAATTATAGAATAATAATTTATTACATCTTTGTCCTCATATTTATAAAAGGCTGGTGGCATAATTAAGAATTTTGTAAAACCTAAGGTGGTAGCAATTTTCATTAAATTTATAGTTTCTCCTAATGAATTAAAGCCTGTTCCCACTATAAACTTTTCTTTGTATTTATTTTTTGATAAATCAT
>JGI26239J51126_1001610_pt1 | contig 9682 bp, 10 predicted proteins | sample SaaInlV_130m_DNA_3_FD_51126 | JGI IMG/M metagenome (IMG submission 51126)
CTTGGATTTTATGAGTTATACTAAGACAAGACAGATGAATTTTGATGTTGTCTTTTGTTCTCATGTTATAGAACACCAAAGAAATATAGGTTTGTTTTTAGATAGAATTTATGATGTGCTTAGTGATGTTGGTGTATTGATTATTAGTGCTCCAAATCATTCTGCGGAAACTTTAATAGAAGGACATCTTAATAGTTTTATCTTTCCTTTATTTTTACAACAACTGATTCATGCAGGCTTTGATTGTAAGAATGGAAAGTATTTAAGTTTAATAGAAAATTCTTTTATTGTATCCAAGGCTAAAGATTTTGAGCTCAGTGAACGCCAGGAAAATGGATATCAATGGACAGATAAACATCAGAATAGAAGTCCTATAGATTTAAACAATTCTTCTATTGACAATAGCAAGACAATACTGTATAATTGTAATCATGTGCTTCCCGACGGCACTATTAAATCGTCGGAGACTTTTTATGATATGACTATAAGTATGCCCAGATGGAATTTTCAATGCACAATTTAGTCCGTGATAACTCAGTAGGTAGAGTAGCTGACTGTTAATCAGCCTGTCCCTGGTTCGAGCCCAGGTCACGGAGCCAAATTAGAGAAAAGTATGGAACAATATCAACTTAAAGATTACTTAAACAATATTAATCATCTGAAAAAGAATCTTATGGATTCTGAAGATCAGTTTTGGGAGAAAAAATACCCCGCCTATATAATCAATAAATGTTTATCAGCTTTTCCTGATACTATATTCTATGTTAATGAAGTAAACCGTATGCACTTCTTGGATAACAAGTTGCAAAACGATTTTTTACTAAATAGTGTAAGGAAGCGCAAGAGATTTGCACAATGGATGCGCTCTTCTAAAGTCAAAGATATAGAATATGTAAAAGAATATTATGGCTATAGTAATGAAAAGGCAAAACAAGCCTTAGATGTTTTGACTGCTGAGCAGATAAAAATTATAAAAACAAAATTGATTAGAGGTGGTAAACATGGAAGAATTGGAGTGGACACCTGACCTGATGTTAGAGGTCGGGTTATCAGAATCCGACGACTTCCTCAAAGTGAGAGAAACTTTATCCCGCATCGGTGTTGCCTCAAGGAAAGAGAGAAAACTATACCAATCATGTCACATTCTGCATAAACAAGGACGTTATTTTATCGTACATTTTAAAGAGTTATTTGCANTAGATGGTAAGCCAACTAATATCTCCATAAATGATATTGAAAGACGAAATACAATTGCAAAGTTATTAGAAGATTGGGGTTTAGTAAGTATGATAGGTAACAGTGAACCTAGAGCACCATTATCACAGATTAAAGTTTTATCATTTAGAGAGAAGGATGATTGGGATCTTGAAACTAAATATAATATTGGAACCAAAAAGAAAATTGAATAGGTAAATAAATTATGACAATAAAATTACTCCGATTGAAGTCGGGCGAAGATGTAGTAGCAGAAATAGAAGAAGATGAGGATGGTGTTTCCTTTTGGTTAGATAATCCTGCGGTTATTATACCGATGGGCGACCCCAGACAGGGTGGTAATAATGTGCAATGGGGATTTGGTCCTTGGGCAGCTTTTTCCAAAGATAATAAGGTAAGAGTTGAGAAGGATTGGATTGTTTTCATCTCTGATCCTGCAAAAGAAATAGTAAATAATTATAGACAGGCGTTTGGGTCGGGTATTGTAGTGCCTGAGGTTAATACAGCAAAAGTATTGACTGGATAGATTGTTTGTGTTATAATTATATCTATGGCAGATAACTTCTACACAAATGTAATTCAGAAACAGAACACACTTCTCATCCGTGCGATTGAGAACGGTAAGCGGGTGCAGCATAAAGTCCGTCATAAACCCACGTTCTATTTCCCTACAAAGAAAAAGACAAAGCTTAAAACTCTAAAGGGTAAACCTGTAGAGTCTATACAGTTGAGCTCTATTGGTGATGCCCGAGAATTTCTTGGACAATATAGAGATCAACCTGATCTTGTTCATGGTATGGAGAGATATCCGTATGTATGGATAGCTGATAACTATGATGAGTTTGTAGAATGGAACATGGATAAAATTCTCATGTTGACCATCGACATAGAGGTGGCATCAGAGAATGGTTTTCCAGATCCTGGTGTGGCCCAAGAAGAAGTCCTTGCCATTACTATAAAGAATCACAAAACTAAAAAGATTATTGTATGGGGTATCTATAATTATAATAATTCTAGAGATGATGTTGAGTATATACATTGCATAGATGAACGTGAATTATTGGAACAATTTGTTGGTTTCATGGTAGAGGTTCAACCTGATGTTATAACAGGCTGGAACACCACATTCTTTGATATACCTTATCTTGCTAATCGTATCTCTAAACTATTCGGTGATAAGATGCGAAACAATATGTCGCCGTGGGATATGGTAACAGAAGAAAAGGTAACGACATTCGGCAGAGAACAAACCAAATATAATATTTGGGGTGTTGCGAATATGGATTATATGGACTTGTATCGTAAGTTCACATATAAGAATCAAGAATCATATGCATTGAATTATATTGCTAGTGTAGAGTTGGGTGTGCAGAAAGATGCTAATCCCTACGAAACATTCCGTGAGTGGTATACAAAAGATTATCAATCGTTCATTGATTATAATATCAAAGACGTAGAGCTTGTTGATGCATTAGAAGATAAGATGAAATTGTTAGAGTTATGTCTAACAATGGCCTATGAGGCTAAGGTGAATTATGTAGATGTATTCTCACAGGTTCGTATGTGGGATGTCACAATCTATAACTATCTCCGTAGTAAAGACATTGTAGTGCCTCAAAGAGATATCAATAATAAAGGTTCAAAGTATGAAGGTGCCTATGTGAAAGATCCACAAACGGGTCAACATAAATGGGTGATGTCATTTGATTTGAACAGTTTGTATCCGCATTTGATTATGCAATATAACATTTCACCAGAAACTATGATTGGTCAAAGATTTCCTGAGGCCATTAGTGTTGATTTATTATTGAAACAGGAAGTCAATACAGAAGTGTTGGGTGATAATTTAACAGTGACACCAAACAATGCTTGTTTCAGAAAAGACATTAGTGGGTTTTTACCAGAGCTGATGGATAAAATGTATGGTGATCGTGTGAAGTTTAAGAAGTATGCACTAGATGCTAGAAGGAGATATGAAGAAACAAAGGACGCTAAGTACCTTAAAGAAATTTCTAAATATAATAACATACAGATGGCCAGAAAGATTGCGCTCAATAGTGCTTATGGTGCTATCGGTAATCAATACTTTCGTTATTACAATGAAAAGATGGCTACTGCTATTACTACATCAGGTCAGCTGTCGATCAGATGGATTGAAAACAAAGTCAATGATTACCTCAATGGAATATTACAGACTACAGACGAAGATTATATTATTGCGTCGGATACAGATTCCATTTATGTTACATTTGACGAATTGGTCCGTAAATCTTTTGGCGAGGGAACTGATGTACCAACAGAACGAGTCATTGATTTCTTGGACACAATCGCTAAAGAGAAAATGGAACCTTATATTACTAAATGTTATGAGGAGTTGGCTGATTATGTGAAGGCGTATGCTCAAAGGATGGAAATGTCCAGAGAGGTTATTGCCGACAAGGGTATATGGACTGCCAAGAAACGATACATCTTAAACGTACATGATAGTGAAGGTGTGAGATATGCAGAACCTCAGTTAAAGATTATGGGTATCGAGGCGGTTAAGTCATCAACACCTGGCCCGTGTAGAGAAAAGATTAAAGAAGTATTGAAGGTTATAGTTAATGAAGATGATAAGGCTGTTAATGTATTCATACAGAATTTTCGTAAAGAGTTTTTGAGTTTGCCTGTAGAGGCTGTTGCATTTCCAAGATCAGTAAATGGTTTGAGGAAGTGGGGTGATAGTAATAGTATCTTTAAGAAAAAATGTCCAATGCATATTAAAGGTGCATTAATATATAACCATTTACTAAAGAAGTTAAATCTAACAAAAAAATATCCGTTGATTCAAGAAGGTGAGAAGATTAAATATCTCTTATTAAAAACTCCTAACAGATTGCAGGCTAATGTCATTGCATTTTTGAGTGTATTACCTAAAGAATTTGAGTTACATGATTTTATAGATATAGATTTGCAGTTTGAAAAGTCCTATGTTGATCCTTTGCAGTTTATTATGGAAGCGATTGGTTGGGAAATTGATAGAAGTTATGGCACACAGAGAACGCTGGAGGCGTTGTTTGGATGATATATGATGAAGAACTATATTCGTATCTAAGCGAACATTGTAATGCTGATGGCCTACCTGTTTTAAATACAGGTGAGTTCAAGTACTGCACAGAAAAGTATGGTAAGGAGATTTTTCGTGAAACTTTGTCGGTCTATATCGTCAGTGAACGTCCACCATTTCCGTTTAGGGAAATTACATATGCAGATATGGTGGCGAATTTTCAGAAGTTAAAGAAGGCAGACTATACAAAGTTTATTACACCAACAGATCATTTAGATCGTGAGGTGTTTGAAAAGTATGATGACTACAAATATAATTTTGCAGAACATGGCTTAGGTCTGATAGATACACCATCTGCATATAGTCTCTGTAGTGATTACTTTATGAATAAACTCAGACTGCGATGTGGTTCGTATAGTTTTAAAGCACCAGCTCAAGTCTGGGAAAACGGAACTGCAAAAGAGATATGGCGTTCTATTGGTGCAATCTGGAGAGGTATTAATACCAATGAAGATTTGTCTCCGACTGTTTATATGTCTGCATTTCGTTTGGGTACATACATCGCCACACAGTTTAAACCTATCGTGGCTAAGACCATCTATAACATGACAGGCGCTAAGACAGTACTGGATACTAGCATGGGTTGGGGTGATAGACTTGCTGGTTTCTATGCTTCAGATGCAACACATTATATTGGTTGTGATCCTAATCCATTGACATTTTTAATGTACTCTGAAATGATTAAAGAGTATAGTAAATTATCTCCTGGTAAGACTACACAAATATACAGATGTGGTGCAGAAGATTTGCCGTGGGATAGTATTGAGAATGTAGATTGTGCATTTACTAGTCCACCATATTTTTCTACAGAAGAATATAATAAAGGTGGAGAATTTGAGGCAGATCAATCTTGGGCCAAATTTAGTGAATATGATAAGTGGCGTGATGAGTTTTATCTCCCAGTGGCACTAAATAGTTTTAATTCATTAAGTGATAATGGATTTTTATTGACTAATATTATGGACCCCAAAGTGAAAGGAGTTCGTCATCGTTCTGGTGATGAGCTTGTAGATTCGTTGCGTGAGCACTGGTTAGGCCAAGTGGGTATGAGAATCATGCAGCGGCCACAAGGTAAAAATGTATTTAAGACACATGAAGAACTTGTGAAATTTATGAATAAAATATATATTGAAAATGTGTGGTGCTTCGGTAAGAATAAAGATTTTGATTTCTTTANACATAACCGCCGAGCAACACTTGAAGGACTATTTGGAGAATAGATGNATGATAAATAGAACAGAGAAAGGGACTGCTNNNAACAGCCCCTTCTCCTAAACACCATTATACGAGAGGTATGAATGATGTCCTATAACTATTTAGACCCAGCAGATGTAGGTAAGATTGAGCTGCCTACCGAAGAACAATTAGCCAGAGAAGAATGGACTGGCGGTTATGAACGAGAAAACAACGGCTATTGGAGAGGTGGACTTTCCACAGATAACCCTAAAGAGTATCAGCGGTTGTGGTATCAAAAGAATAAAGAGAAATATAAGTCGGGTGGTAAGTATGATTGGTATGGAAAGATATCCGATGAAGAAAGGACAGAATACATAAAGAAGAAAACGAAGTACAGGATTGACAATCCTGAAGTGAATAGAAAAGCCTGTCTAAAGTATCAGGCTAAATTAAGAATGGAGAAAAAAAATGTCATTTTTGAAGAATGTAATAAAGGAAACTGGTAATGAGTTTGCAACGATTGTTGTTGATGGCCTTTCTACCGCTGATATTAGCGGCTATGTGGATACTGGCAGCTACATTTTTAATGCCTTATGCAGCGGTAGTATTTACGGTGGGATACCTCAGAACAAAATTACAGCGATTGCGGGAGAGTCGGCAACAGGCAAGACGTTCTTTGTTCTAGGTGTATGTCAGGCATTTCTAGAAGAACATCCTACAGGTAATGTAGTTTTTTTTGAGAGTGAATCTGCAATCAGTAAAGATATGATTGAGAGTCGTGGTATTGATTCTTCCAGAATGGCTATACTACCCATCACTACAGTACAAGAATTTCGGTATCAGGCACTACAGGTGCTCGAAGCATATGAAAATGAAACTGATAGACCACCTTTGTTGATGTGTCTTGATAGTCTAGGTATGTTATCTACCACAAAAGAAATTGAAGATACTGAAGCTGGAAAAGAAACTAGAGACATGACACGATCTCAGATAGTCAAGGCTACCTTTAGAGTTCTAACATTGAAGTTAGGTAAACTTGGTATACCTATGATTATGACCAACCATACCTATGATGTTATTGGTTCTATGTTTCCACAGAAAGAAATGGGTGGTGGTTCTGGTTTGAAATATGCTGCATCAACTATCATTTATCTATCCAAGAAGAAAGAGAAAGATGGTACAGAGGTGATAGGTAATATCATTCATTGCAAGACATACAAGTCTAGACTGACCAAAGAGAATCAGATGGTAGATGTCAGACTGTCATACACTAAAGGCCTTGATAGATACTATGGTCTGTTAGAGTTGGCAGTAGAGGCTGGTATTTTTAAATCAGTCTCTACCCGTATTGAGTTACCTGATGGTATAAAGACATTTGGTAAGACTATCAATAATGATCCAGAGAAATATTATACAGATGAAGTTATGGAAAAGTTAGATACTTTTGCTAAAGAAAAGTTTTGTTATGGATAATTATATTCGCACATATGATAAAGTGTTAGATGAAGATTCGTGTAAGCTTCTCATAGACAAGTTTGAGAAGTTTGAGGACCGGCAAGAAACTGTTTTAATAGAAAATAATGACAAGGCTATTTCTTTTAATCAAATTAATATGTATAATTATGAAGCTTGGGAAGGTATAAGAGAAAGATTAATATCTGCTATGCTACATTATGTAAAGATATATAAGTCTGATTGTAATATAACACCAGAGATGTGGCCACCATTAAATGAAGTTGGGTTTGAGGCCATAAGAATGAAACGATATTTACCTAATGGTTTTGATAGGTTTGATGACCATGTGGATTCTACAAAGGGATGTGAAAGAAGATTTTTGAATTTCCTTATTTACTTGAACGATGTTGACGAAGGCGGTGAAACAGAATTTCCACAGATGTATAAGCCGGGAACATATATACCGTTATCAGTAAAACCCAAAGTAGGACGAATGGTAATATTCCCCCCAATGTGGCCTTGGCTACATGCTGGTAGAAAACCAGTATCAGGTCCGAAATATTTTACCCATTCGTATTTACATTATGTATAATTATGATTGGCGAGTAAACAAAGAAAAGTTTTGTTATGGATAAGTATATAAAAGTTTATGATAATGTTATAGATGAATTGTCTTGTAACGAGCTCATAAAAAAGTTTGAAGATTCTTATGAATCTTTTGAGACTGTACATCAGGAAGAAGGTGATAATGCTATTTCTTTTGAACAGATAACACTTGTTGATCATGAAGAATGGAAGTCAGTTCAGAATGGTATGCTTGAGTTGTTTCAAGACTATATAGTCCATTATAAAATTGATTGTAATGTATATGATAAGATGTGGCCAGACACATATGGTTATGAAGCCACACGAATAAAGAGATACTTAGCAAACGATTATGATAGATTTGATCCACACGTTGATGTTAAGAATCATCAGACAGCTAAAAGATTTCTTTCATTTTTTATATATCTTAATGATGTTGATGAGGGTGGTGAAACTCAATTTATGAATATCAATAAACCAGGAACATTTATACCTTATAAAGTAGAAGCTAAGAGAGGACGATTGTTAATGTTTCCTCCTACATGGCAATATTATCATGCAGGATTAAAACCCAAGTCGGGTAAGAAATATTTACTACATTCGTATTGTCATTATGGATGATTATCATTACGTTTATCATAAAGAAACAGACGAACAAGCTTTCCGATTACAGGAAGGTGAGTTTGAAGGTATAGTATACTTATATAAAAATGTTCATTTTCCAATCTATGATGATAATGATGAGCTGGTAGATCCAGATATGATGGTTGAGATCCCCTTGACATTCCAGTATGAAGTGTTGTATAATAAAGATGGTATAGTAAATGATAAATCTCAGGAGAGATTTAATAAAGTGATAGGCGACATTCTAATGAATGTAATAGACGAAGGTATAGAGCATGACCAAATCAAAATTAACCAACAGGATAGAGACAACGATCCTCAGCAATCTAGTTTATAATGAGGAATATACACGAAAGGTCATCCCATTTTTAAAAGAAGAATATTTCCAAGATGGTATTGAGAAAGTTATTTTTCAAACCATTTGGTCGTATGCAGAGAAGTATAAATCAAACCCAACATTAGATGCTCTTGTTATTGATGTTCAAGACAAAGCATTAAATGAAGATCAGTATAAAAAATCAGTTGACTATCTAACAGAGATAGAAGAAACACCAATAGATTTAGAATGGTTGACAGACCAAACTGAGAAGTGGTGTAAAGATAAGGCCATCTATAATGCTGTACTCAATGGCATTCAGATCATAGATGGTAAAATTAAAGACCAAACACCAGATGCATTACCAGGCATCTTATCAGAAGCACTTTCTGTGTCTTTTGATAAACACGTTGGCCATGATTATATGGAACAATCAGCTGATAGATATGAATACTATCATGCGAAAGAAGAAAAGATTCCATTTGATTTAGATTTCTTTAATAAAATTACCAAGGGTGGTTTATCAAATAAGACTTTGAATATTGCACTCGCTGGTACAGGTGTGGGTAAGTCATTATTCATGTGTCATGTGGCTGCATCTACATTAATGCAGGGTAAGAATGTTCTCTATATCACATTAGAGATGGCAGAAGAAAAGATTGCAGAACGTATTGATGCAAACTTAATGAACATCACTATGGATGATATGCATGATCTTCCGAGACATATGTATGAGAGTAGATTTGAAAAGATACAAAAGAAAACTACAGGTAATCTGATAGTCAAAGAGTATCCAACTGCATCAGCTCATTGTGGACATTTCCGTGCATTGTTTAATGAACTTGCTTTGAAGAAAGATTTTAAACCAGACTTAGTATTCGTAGACTATATAAACATCTGTGCATCTAGTAGGTTTCGTGCTGGTGCTAATGTAAACTCATACACATACATCAAAGCGATTGCAGAGGAGATGAGAGGTCTTGCAGTAGAGTATAATCTTCCAATTATGTCTGCAACTCAAACAACAAGAACTGGTTTCGTATCAACTGATGTGGGTCTTGAAGATACCTCCGAATCGTTTGGTTTACCGGCGACTGCTGATTTTATGTTCGCATTGATATCATCTGATGAATTGAACGAACTAAATCAGATGTTAGTTAAGCAGTTGAAGAATAGATATGCAGATCCTACTATGAATAAGAAGT
>JGI26239J51126_1001622_pt1 | contig 9631 bp, 9 predicted proteins | sample SaaInlV_130m_DNA_3_FD_51126 | JGI IMG/M metagenome (IMG submission 51126)
AATCTGCAAAAATGCCCAATTCAGTCTGAATTAGAAAATTTGCCAAATTTTTCCATTCGCTTTCGCACCGAAGGCCAGCGTATTAAATTACCAGGGAAAAAACACTCACAATCTCTGAAAAAGGTCTTGCAAGAAGCGGGAATACCGCCTTGGGAACGAAATTCACTCAAAATGTATTATATTAACGATGAATTACGTGCTATGGAGCGCCTTGGACGCATGGAACACGCTGAATAAGTCTTAATTATTGATACGGATTGCTGATTTGCATTTTTTCCAAAATTTTTACTTCAAGCGTTTCCATTTTTTCAGCATCTGATTCTTCAATATGGTCAAATCCCAATAAATGCAGCGTTCCGTGAATGGCCATATGCAGCAAATGATTCTCAAAAGTTTTTCCTTGCGCTTGCGCTTCTTCAGTCACAACTGCAACACATATAACCACGTCACCTAAAATCGCCTCCTCAATTTCAATCGGCAAATCGCTGGGAAAAGACAATACATTGGTGGCTTTATCCTGATGACGATAGGTTTTATTTAACTGCTGAATTTCTATCCTATCCACAAAGCGCACGAGCAGTTCACTATCGCTTACGTTAAGCTCATCTAGTACGCTTTGTAGCGTATTGGAAAACTCTGCTTCATTAATACTATTAACGTCAATACTATTTTGAATAACAATCATGCCCAAGATTTAATTGATAAAATGATTTATTTTACGTGGTTAACATTCCAGCATTCATGCCAATCATTGAAGTTGCTATTGCCGTTCCATTAAACAAAACTTTTGATTATCAAAGTGATCATGAAGTTGCTGTTGGCGCGCGTGTTAAAGTGCCTTTTGGTGCTAAAAAAGTCATTGGAATTGCGCTTGCCAATAAAGATAAAAGTGATTTTAACAAGCTGAAATCTATCGTGGAAGTTCTGGATGAAATGCCGATTCTGGATAAACCCATTCTGGATTTTCTTTTTTGGGCAGCTAAATATTATCACCATCCTATTGGCGAGGTGTTGTTGGCAGCCATGCCCAAAAATTTGCGTCTTGGCAAAGAAGCAAAAATCAAAAAAATTATTGGCTTGCCGCTTAAAACCAGCCAGCCTGACTTTGAAATTACCCAGGAGCAAACACTAGCTATTGAAGCCATTTTGGCTGAACAACATAAGTATCACGGCTTTCTGCTTCACGGTGTTACCGGCAGTGGAAAAACTGAAGTTTACCTGCGTATCACCCAAGAGGTGCTTAATCAAGACCAACAAGTATTAGTATTAGTACCGGAAATCGGCCTAACGCCACAAATGATAGCGCGCTTTGAACAGCGCCTAAAAACCCGTGTAGTAGCCATTCACTCACAACTAAATGAAACCCAAAAGCTTGATGCTTATCTTATGGCCAAAAGTGGAGACGCTGGTGTGGTTTTAGGCACACGAAGCGCCATCTTTGCGCCCATGCCAAATCTTGGCATGATTATTATTGATGAAGAGCATGACGGCTCATTTAAGCAACAATCAAGCTTTCGTTATTCAGCGCGAGATCTTAGCTTTATTCGTGCCAAGCAAGTTGGAATTCCGCTGATATTGGGCACAGCTACGCCAAGCTTGGAAACTTTAAAAAATGCTATGGATAATAAGCTCACGCGCTTAACTTTGGCCAATCGAGCTGGTGGCGTGGTGATGCCAAAAGTCAGCCTAATTGACATGCGCTCGCATACTGATGGCGCTTTGTCTAAACTGCTCGTTGAAAAAATGCAGCAGTACTTGTCTAAAGGCAAACAAGTGATGTTGTTTATTAACAGACGTGGCTATGCGCCGGTTTACTTTTGCACGCAGTGTAGTTGGAAATCTGAGTGTAATCATTGCCATGCTTCCATGATTTATCACCGCCACATCAATCGACTCAAGTGTCACCACTGTGGCGATGAACAAATGCCAGAACAAGCCTGTCCTGAGTGTGGCGAACAAAGCTTAGAGGTTTATGGTTACGGCACAGAACGACTCGAAGAAACCCTAGGTTCACACTTTGCCGATACGCCTATTATCCGTATCGATCGCGACACCACACGACGCAAAAAAGCCCTAGCTGAGCACTTAGAAAAAATTAATTCTGGTGAGCCATGCATTATTGTTGGCACGCAAATGTTGGCCAAAGGCCATGACTTTTCTAATTTAGCCATGGTGGGTATATTAGATATTGACGGTGGATTTTTATCCACCAATTTCCGCGCTACTGAATACTTAGCGCAGCTTCTGATTCAAGTTTCAGGGCGTGCTGGTCGCAGTGGCGATCAAGGCGAGGTGGCGATTCAAACACGCTACCCAGATCACCCAATGTTTCATTATGTCCTTTCAAATCGCTATACACAATTTGCCAGTAGCATCCTTAAACAGCGCATGAGCGCAATGATGCCGCCATTTTCCCATCAAGCACTATTGTGTGCGAATGCTAAAAATAAACAAAATGCTGAGGATTTTTTGCGCGAGGTGGCCGGGCTCTTAAAAAGTGTTAAGCTTGATACGGTAGAAATTTGGGGGCCTGTGGCCAATTCAATTGAAAAAAAGGCAGATTATTATTACTTCAATTTGTACTTGCAATCAAATGACAGAAAAGCACTTCATCAAATGCTCGCCACTTTTAGCCAGCACATTGATACCATCAAGCTTAAAAATAAAGTTCGCTGGTATTTAGATGTAGATCCGATTGATTAAACGACATCCGTTCAAATAACTACCAACATTATTGGTATAAGCCCTAATTCTATTATTTTCCCAGTTCTATACAATTGAAATCGGTCGAGCCATATGCTTGACTTAAAAAAGACATTTAATATAAATAGGGAGAGAAAATGAAAACAACAATAAATAAAATGGTAACAGGGCTTATAGNACTTAGCATGGCATTTGGCTTATCATCGATAGCGAATGCTGGAGATTATGGCACGCAGAGAATTGCCTACCATGTTAACTATGACGGTGCTAAGCGACAAACAGGCGCACTTAGAAATATTCAAAACCATATCAATGCTGTCGGCGCAAAAAACCTAGATCTTCGAGTTATTATGCACGGCAAAGGCTTGTCAATGTTGCTATTACCAGAAGAGGCTAGTAGCACTAAGCTTCCAGTTGGAAATGCCACAAACAAGCAGCAAGCTTCTATTGCCAATCTAAAAAAACAAGGTGTTACCTTTAAAGTGTGTGCAAATACGCTAAAAGGCAAGAAGATTGATACAGACCAACTTTACGATGCTGAAAAAACCGATATCGTTCCCAGTGGTGTTGCAGAGATTGCACATCTTCAAGCCAAAGGTTTTGCCTACTTAAGACCTTAATAACATCAACACACAGGGGTTTTACCTGTGTGTTGACACTTAAAGAGAGTGCACAATGAATAGAAGATTATTTCTAAAGCAATCTATCGCCATTACTTCAGTCGCGACTGCGGTTAGTTTTGGATTGCTGACACCTATTAAAGCCTTTGCCAATACATCAGAGTTTAAAGAACTGTCCAAAAAAACTCAACGACAATTGTCTAACGCTCAAGAGGGTGAGTTTGTATTAAAGGCACCAGAGATTGCCGAAAATGGCGCCATGGTACCTATTACAATCGATGCTAGCCATATGCCCGCCGTTAAAAATATTGCGATTTATGTGCATAACAACAAAGTGCCATTATCTGCATATTTTGAAATCTTAGAGGCGTCTGCTTTTATTACAACGCGCATCAAAATGGCAGAAACATCAGTTGTAACAGCTGTTGTGGGCACAGCATCAGGAAGCTTTATTAGAAACAAGACTGTCAAGGTCACCTTAGGAGGATGCGGAGGTTAGGACAATACTCCAGAAAGAATTATGGCAAAAATCAAACTAAAAGCTAAGTCAAGAGCGGGATTTATTACTGTTAGGGTGCTAATTAAGCATCCAATGGAAAGTGGCAATCGAAAAGATAAGAGTGGGAAAATCGTTCCAGAGAATCACATCACTAACCTAATCTTAAAGAAGAATAATCGTTTGGCCGCCAAAGCAGCGATTGGTGGAAGTATTTCTGAAAATCCATTTTTTCAGTTTAAGATTCCAGGTGTAAAAGGCGATGAGATTCGTTTCGAATCTATTGATAATCTGGGAAAGACACTGCAAATATCCAAAGTATCAAAATAAACAATCCGGCATTAGCGTCAATTTACTTCAATGCCTTTAACTTTCTTCTCAAGACAAGAGATGATTGCACAAACTTATTAAAAAATCATGAAAAGTCAATTATCTAAAATAGTGAAAAATCTCTGGTTTCAAGATCTAGATGCTTCTGTTATTTATATTAATGAAGTTGCTGTTCGTATTCGTGCAGGAATACTTTTACTTGTACCTGTGTATATGGGTTTGATGTTATATGATGCGGCTTACACTTCAAAGTGGGTGGTTGATGTTAATACCGCTACTGACACCTATGACACCAATTGGGATGATCAAATTATCTACGCAGTCGAGGCGGTCAAGAGGACTTATGAGTACTCAACACAAACTTTAATTTTGTTTTATGTCTTATTTGAGATGATCGTTAGTCTATTTGTATCTACCTCCAGATTTTCGCCCAGTATTCTTATTAGTAGTTATCTTGCTAAAAACCAGCCGCCTGTTTGGGTGCCCATAGCTCCCAAGCGATTTGCCTGGAGTGTTGGCATTGGTATAGTAATCACCTGTATTATATTTTTTAATCCCGTGGTGTTTGCACATGGATTGAACTCAGTTTTTCAACTGAATCTACTGCCGACTACAGAACGATATATGCCTGCAGGATTAGGCATTATTCTCGTTTCAGTTTGCTTGCTATTTATGTGGTTAGAGGCGATATTGGGATACTGTGTAGGTTGTAAAATTCATGCCTTACTGGTGAAGATTGGCCTGCTTAAAGAAACATGCCATGCATGCAACAATCTAAACTGGGATAAAAAATAAATTCGATAAAGCTAGTTTTTGACTAAGTATTTACCATGCCCATAACCATGGCCATTTTCATTAAATCAGAAATATTATCGGCATTCATTTTTTCCATAATTTTTGACCGTCTAGCCTCAACTGCCGATTGAGTAACAAACACTTCTTCAGCAATTTGTTTACTTAGAGCGCCTTTGATAATCCACCCAAATACTTGCTTTTCCTTATCGGTCAACTGATTATATTTTTCGTTAACTTTTAGGACGCGCAATACTGCCTTCCTATTATCACTGTCAACTTCAATAGCTTGGTGTACTCGATCTAAAAGATACTGATTATTAAATGGCTTTTCAATAAAATCTAATGCGCCTTCTTTAATCGCACGCACCGCCATAGTTATATCTCCATGGCCTGTAATCATTAAAACCGGAGGTGAAATACGGTACTCTTTTAGCTTTATTTGCAAATCCAAGCCGCTCATCATAGGCATTCTAATATCGGTAATAATACAGCCAGGAATGTCGCTATCAAACTGCTCTAAAAAACTGACAGCTGTTGCAAACAATTTCACTTTCCAGCCCACAGACTCCATTAATAAAGACAAGGCCGCTCTAACTTGTTGATCATCGTCAATAATAAAAACAGTAGCTTTATTCATGGGGCGCTTTAATGGGTAGTGTAAATTTAAAAGTAGTCATATTGTGTGTCGATTTTGCCACATATAGATTGCCATAATGTCGCTCAATAATACTTCTGCTAATCGATAAACCCATGCCCATGCCATTTTTCTTGAGCGTTGAGAAGGGGTCGAATAAATGCTCAACAATATCAGCATCAATACCGTTACCAGTATCCATAATAGCAACTTCTATCGTTTTATCTAGACATCTTGTCTTGATACCCAGGACTTTATGTTTGTCGCTGCCATCCATGGCATCAATTGCATTTTTACATAGATTTAAGACTACTTGATCAATTTGCACTGCTTGCGCAAATACCAAAGGTAGTGTTTGACTTAAATCGAGCCTAAGCTGAATGTTATTATCTTTAATAAGCGCTTGCAACAATGTAATCACACCTTTAATTCTTGCGTTAATATCGATCAATGCATAATCAGACTGATCCTTATTGCTCATTTTGCGCATGTGTTTAATCACATTGGCCGCATGTTCAGCCTGCTTTGATAACATGCTAAAAATATCTAGAAACTTATCCGCATCATACTGCTTGGATTTAATGAGCCCCGCTCCTGTAAAAGCCATGGTTGATATAACTGTTAACGGCTGATTTAACTCATGCGCTATGCCCGTTACAATTTCACCCATGGTATTGAGTCTGCTTACATGCTCGAGATCCTGCTCATATTTTTTTTGTAATTTTTGATGTTCAATTTGTTGGGTGATATCTTTAAAAACAACAACACTACCAACAATATTTCCCAATTTATCTTTAATAGGGGTGGCACTATATTCAACAGAAATACTCTGCCCATTCTTTTTCCAAAAAGTATCTTTATCAATAAACCGGGCTTCTCCATCCATAAATGTCTCATAAACTGGACATTCATTACTAGGGTGGGGCGTGCCATCTGCATGCGTATGATGAAGAATTTCATGCTGCAATTTTCCTAACATATCTTGCTTGTCCCAGCCCAATATGTCGGTTAACGCCTGATTAATAAAGGTGCATTTTCCAGCTAAATCAACACCATAAATCCCCTCAGATACTGAGTCAAGAATCATATTATTTTGCTGCTCTATAAAATAATTAATGATTTTTAGTCGATTGTTTAGTCTTAATACCCATAACCCTGTCATTACCAATACAATCAATACGATAAAAAACATGGATGATAAAACGAGATTATCTTTAATATATTGAACAAAACTAACCTTGCCAAAATCCTGATAAACACCTACACGTAGGCTTTTCATGAGATCGTGAATAGGCTGATAATTAATCGGTGTTACCCACTCCCAATAGCCTCTAGCGGTCGCCTCTTTGGAGCCAGGTGTCATCAATAAAAGCGTAGAAGCCACCTGCTTAGCAATAAGCTTAGAGGTATGGCTTGCTTTAACAAAGGCCCATTCTGGATATAACGACGTACTCAACAAATAAGGAAAATCTTTGACTTTTTTCTGATTAAGTACTCTTAGCTTTGCCAAATCTAAGTTTTTGCTATTAGCGAGTCTTTCAAGTACACCAGTACGCACAATGCCAACATCAACCGAACCATCCAAAACACGACGAACGATATTCTCTTGCACGCCTAAAAAAGATACTTTGGATTGATTAATGACGTCAACATTATGCTGCTTTAATTCGTTGTACCCGATAAGCCAGCCTCCCAATCCTTTTGGGTTGGCGCCAGCAATAGACTTGCCTCTTATATGAGGAAAATTAACAATATCGCTATCAGACCTGGAAAAAATAACCGAACCAAATTCAGATGATTTGGATGCATCTACCAAGGTGAGGATGCTGGTGGCACCATATTTTACTTGTAGCTCAACAAAAGTAACGGGCTGGGTAATAATAAAATCAACTTTCTGCTGCTGCACCAATTGATCTAAATATTCTATGTTGCTTGGCTCTATAGGGATAAGTCTAAATCGATGCTTTAATATATGAGCATTCAAATAGTCAACTGTCGGTTGCCAGGAAGTGCGTGCATATTCCTCACCTGAAAAGGCTAAAACAGCAATTGAAATATTTTTAGCAACAGCGGATAAAGATAATCCAAAAAATAGAGCGGCTAATAAAAACTTAAATCTACACACAAACAATAGCTATTCCATGACGCGTTCTAAATACAAATAAACGGCATAGGCATTTTTACGATTAGCTGCATCAAAAGCTGGCTCGTCTTCAAATTCTGACCAATCAATGGCTTGATAAGCTTCATCAAAAGGTGTCATCTCATCAACAACAGTGGTTAATTGCTTAAGCAGGAAATTTAGGTATCGGTAGGTGAGATCCATAGTTTCTTGTGGCTGATCTGAAGCAGAGCCATGTCCAGGAACAAAATATTCCATCTCAATATTACGCACTCGATCGAGCGTTTTTGACCATTTTATAATATCGGCGTCGCCCACAAAGGGGATGCGCCCTTCAAAAATAATATCGCCACTATAGAGTGTTTGATCATTCAAACTCAATAAAGACATATCGCCTTCTGAATGCACTTTGCCAAAATAAGTCAGTAGAAATTGATGATTACCTAAATTAAACTTTGTATCTTGATCAATAATTCGATCGGGCTTAACCAGATAAGTTTCGTCATTAACCCATGGGTAAAGTGACGTACGTCTAGATTCTAGCAAGTTGGAAGCGGTTTCAGAATCAAGATAGTCCCAAGTACCTTTGGGCGCCCAAATCTGTGCACCCTGCTCTTTAAATACTTGCAAACCGTAAATATGGTCGGCATGATAATGACTAACAATCACCAATTTAATAGGTTTATCCGTTATCTTTCGAATTTCATTAAGCATNGCTTTGGCCAATGATGGCGTNCCCAAGGCGTCCAATACAACNACACCCTCAGTCGTTACAACAAANCCCGCATTTGAAATAAAACCCTCATATTCAGTGGCCGAACCTGACAAACCTGGAACATAGTAAGCATCGCCATTAAGGTTTTCAGCCNCCACTTCNACNCCCACCTTTTCGTAATCATTGGCTTGAACAGCNAATGACAATAAACTAANNAATAAAATAATTTTTTTCATAACTCCTCGATAACCGCTTTAATGGCTTTAGTGACCAGTAACAACTCTTGTTTACTGATAATAAAAGGTGGCATGGTGTAAAGCAACTTGCCATAAGGTCTGAGCCAAACTCCTTTCTCGATTAACAAGTTTTGGACTTTCTCCATGTTTATTTCTTCGGCTAACTCAACCACGCCAATTGCTCCTAAAATACGCACGTCAGCCACTNTACTATGGGCGCGTAATGAGGATAGTTCACTATTCAAAATTGCTTCAATATTGGCAATATTATCCTGCCAAGGAGAGTTTAATAACAACTCAATACTGGCATTAGCAACGGCACAGGCCAAAGGGCTAGCCATAAAAGTCGGACCATGCATCAGCGTGCCAACACCTTGGGCGATTTCATCGGTTGTTAGCGTGGCAGCAAGTGTCATATAGCCACCTGTAAGTGCCTTGCCAAGACACAAAATATCTGGATCTACATCTACGTATTCAAGTGCAAAAAGCTCGCCTGTTCTACCAAAACCTGTGGCTATTTCATCCAAGATAAACAACACGTTGTGCTGCTTACATAATGCCTTTGCACGAGTTAAATATTGAGGATTATAAATACGCATACCGCCAGCACCCTGTACGACAGGCTCTAAAATCATAGCGGCAATTGAGTCAGCATTTTGTTGTAGCGTTAACGCCAAATCTTGCAAGGCTTCATCCATCGCCACCATTGACGGACTCTGAACAAAATAATGCTTAGGCAAAACTCCTGAAAACAAATGATGCATGCCGTTATTTGGATCGCATACACTCATCGCACCAAAGGTATCGCCGTGATAACCGCCACGAATGGTGACAAATTTGTGCTTTTTTGACTGCCCTTGATTGTGCCAATACTGCAACGCCATTTTAAGCGCCGCCTCCACCGCAACCGACCCAGAGTCTGTAAAAAAAACCTTGCTTAGATGCTCAGGTGTAATGTCAACCAAGGTCTTGGCAAGTGT
>JGI26239J51126_1001624_pt1 | contig 9626 bp, 6 predicted proteins | sample SaaInlV_130m_DNA_3_FD_51126 | JGI IMG/M metagenome (IMG submission 51126)
GAAATTCCTTTTACACGTAAAATTTCAATTGCTTTATCAATGTCTCCACCAGACTCTTTAATTGCAAGATTGCAATCTTTAAATCCAGCACCAGTTGCTTCTCTTAATTTCTTAACATTTTCAATATCACTCATATTAATTTAAAGTCTCCTTATTATCTTTAGGAAATTTTTGTTCTAGTTTTTCTCTATCAATTTCTTGAACTGTTTTTCCTAGAGTTTTTTCTTTTTTATCCTGAGAAACTTCTTTTTTAGGTTCAGGAGCTGGAATCGAACTCTTAGCATTATTAATTGTTTCTTTAATTAAATTGCAATAAAGATCTATAGATCTACGTGCATCATCGTTGCCAGGTATAGGATAATCAATATTATCTGGATTTGAATTACTATCAAGAATTGCAATTATAGGTATACCTAATTTAACTGACTCAGCTATTGCTAAAGATTCGTAGTTTGTATCAATTATAAAAACTAAATCAGGTGTTTTTTTCATTTCTGCAATACCACCTAGAGACCTTTCAAGTTTATCTTTTTTAACACTCATTTTTAAAAGTTCTTTTTTCGTAAAACCTCTATTCTCAGCTACTAGATCAGACTCATATTTTTTCATTTTTTTAATTGAGCCAGAAATTGTTCCCCAATTAGTAAGCATACCACCAAGCCACCTATAATTAACAAAATATTGATCTGTTTCTTTGGCAACTTCTGCAATTGCTTCTGATGCTTGTTTTTTTGTAGATACAAATAAAATTTTTCCATTATTTGCTATCGTAGAATAAATTTTTTCTAAGGCTACTTTAGTAAGTTCTAAGGTTTGAGTTAAATCCATTATATGAATTGAGTCTCTTTTACCAAAAATGTATTTTTTCATTTTTGGATTCCATCTTAAAGTTTTATGTCCAAGATGAACGCCTGCTTCTAATAATTGTTGTATTGTTATGTTAGGTATTTTCATATTTATTCCCGGTTAAGCCACCACAGTAATTTCCAATAAAGGACCGGAGGTATAAAACCAACAACTGTGTGCGTGTTAATTTAATTTACGGATTATTTACTAATATTTTAACAATTAAACAAGTGTTTATTTAAATTATAGTGCTTGAAATATCTCTTTTTCTGAGAAGGTTGAGTGATTTTCTGTCTAAATTTCGATTATTTCTTAGTTTAAAAGTTAAAGTTTTATCATCATTAATTAAGTTTATGTTAATAGCTGTATTACCGTCTTTATCTAATATTTTTGAAATTTCATTTACTTCATCATCAGACTTAAGTTCAAAAAAGACCTCCTTAATTGGGCTATTAAAAAGATCTTTTAATGATCCAATTTTTTGAACATTAACACGTTTAAATCTATTTTCATCATTAGAAATACTTTTAACTAAAGTTAAAATTAAAGAATTACCTTCTATTAAAATTTCACGATTTAGTTCTAAAATATCTGAAAATATAAAAAGTTCAAAAACACTTGTTAAATCTGTTAATTTTAAAACAGCATAGGAATTTCCTTTAGCTGTTTTTCTTTCTTGAACTTTTAGTAGTGTTGAGGCAATGTTTGCATCTTTTATCTCATCATTTAAATTAAACTCTGAATAATCTTTTATTTTATAATCATCAAAAATTTCAGTAAACTGATTTAGTGGATGATCTGAAATAAAAAAACCAACTGCTTCAAATTCTTTAGATAAACGTTCTTCAAAATTCCAATCTTCAATATCATTGACAATATCATTTTCTAATATTTCATCTTCAGAAAATAGATCAATTTGATTAGCTGATTTATTTTCAAAAATATTCTTAGTTTTTAAAATAAAGTTTGGTATTGAGTCAAAAAGTGCCTGTCTATTAATATTTAAATTATCAAATGCACCAGCTTTAACTAAACCTTCTAATTGTAATTTGTTCATATCTTTTGGATTAACTCTTTTTAAAAAATCATCTATAGATGAAAACTTTCCATTTTTGACTCTCTCTTTAACAACATTTGATATCGCTTCATACCCAACTGCCTTAATACCACCTAAAGCATAATAAAAACTATTATCAGTTGTTCTAAAATCAGCAAAACATTCATTAATATCTGGTCTTGTAACTTTAATATTTAATCTTTTCAATTCTTCATAAAATTCACTTAATTTATTTTGATTAGAAATATCCATTGTCATTGACGCTGCAATGAACTCTTTTGGATAGTAAGTTTTTAAAAAAGCAGTTTGATATGAAATAATAGCATAGGCTGCGGCATGACTTTTGTTGAAACCATATTCGGCAAATGGCTCGATCTTTAAAAAAATTCCAGCAGCTACATCTTTAGCTATTCCATTTTTTAATGCACCAGCGATAAAGCCCTGTTTTTGTTTTTCTAATTCTGCTCTTTTCTTTTTCCCCATAGCTCTTCTAAGAAGATCTGCTTGTCCTGCTGTAAAACCAGATAACTTTTGAGCAATTTGCATTACTTGTTCCTGGTAGATAATTACACCATAGGTTGGTTTTAAAATATCTTCTAATAGAGGATGTAGGTAATCAGGCGTTTGTCTACCGTGCTTACAATCATTATAAGTTGGAATATTACTCATTGGACCTGGTCTATAAAGAGCAACTAATGCAATAATGTCTTCAATGTGGTTAGGCTTCATTTGAACTAAAGCTTCTCTCATACCAGCACTCTCAACCTGAAATAAACCAACAGTATTACCGCTAGAAAGAAGATCAAACACTTTTTGATCTTCGTAACTAATATTCTCAATATTAAAATCCTTATCAAATTTTTTTATNAATTTTTGAGTATTATTAATTACAGTTAATGTTTTTAAACCTAAAAAATCGAATTTTACTAAACCAGCATTTTCGGCTGAGTACATATCGAATTGTGTAGATGGNAATAACAAGTTTGCTGAAGCGTCTTTATATAATGGAACGACTTCTGTTAATTTTTTGTCTGCTATAACAACTCCAGCAGCATGTGTTGCAACATTTCTATTTAAACCTTCTAATTTTAAAGAAAGATCAGTCAATTTCTTTACTCTAGAGTCTTCATTTACAAGTTTTTGAAGCCTAGGTTCTCCTGCTATACACTGTGATAAGCTTTGTGGTCTTGACGGATCAAAAGGTATCATTTTTGAAATACTATCAACAAAACCATATGGCAATCCTAATACTCTACCAACATCTCTAATTACCATTCTTGCTTTTAATTTTCCAAAAGTAATTATATGAGCAACACTATCTTTGTATTTTTTAGTTAAATATTCAAAAACTAGATCTCTTTTTTCCTCACAAAAATCTATATCAAAGTCAGGCATAGAAATTCTATCAGGATTTAAAAACCTTTCAAAAATTAAATTAAATTTAATAGGATCAACATCGGTAATTGAAAGACACCAAGCTACAAGAGATCCAGCACCAGAACCTCTACCTGGTCCTACAGGAATGTCGTTACTTTTTGCCCATTTAATATAATCAGATACAATAAGAAAATAACTAGAATATTTCATTTCAATTATAATCGATAATTCATGATCGAGCCTATCTTTGTAGTTAAAAAATTTTTTGTTACTTTTAAGTTCATTGGATTTAATTCCAAAAATTTTATCAAATTTAATTCTTAAACCATGTAATGAGTCTTTTTTTAAAACATCGTCAGCATTTCCTCCTTTTTCTGAACTTATATTTGGTAAAACTGGATTAGAAAATAATGGTCTAAAATTACATCTTAAAGGAAAATTATAGTTATTTTCTAGAGCTTCTGGTAAATCTGCAAACAATTCAGTCATTTCTGAATTTGTTTTAAAATAATGTTGATTGCTTAATTTAATTCTATTTTTTTCATTAACATAACTTTTGTTACCAATACAAATCAATGCATCATGGGCTTCATGCATATCCTTATCGAGATAAAAAACTTCATTAGTAGCAATTATAGGAATTTCTATTTCTAATGATTTTTTTAAGTTAAATTTTTCAAAGCCTAGTTCATTTTGATCATTATGACGCTGAATTTCTAAATAAAATCTGTCATTATATTTAGATTTAATTTTTTTATACATATCATCTATTTCACTAAATTTTCCTTTATCAAAAAGTTTACCAAAAAGTCCAAAAATAGTTCCTGAAAATAAGGCTACACCTTCGTTATCTTCAAGTAATTCTTCAAAATCTAAATGTGGATCCGAAAGTTCATCATTTTCTAAATAAGATAGTGATGAAAGTTTAATAATTCTTTTATAACCCTCTTCATTTAATGAAAATAAGGGAAGCAATCCAATAGTATCGCCGTATTTAAAATTAATCTGCGTTCCTATTATTGGCTGAGTACCAACTTTTGAAATTTTTTCTGCAAATTCCAGTGCTCCACATAAATTTGACGTATCACAAAGACCTAGAGATTGAATTTTATTTGATTTTGAGAAATCTTGTAAATCATCAATTTTTATAGCACCCTCACATATTGAATATTGAGTATGTATTTTTAGGTGATTATACGTTTTGAAAGATGATTCAGACATTAGTAGGTTTTATACTACCATCAATCAGCTCCAAGAGATAATCTGCTTTTTTTGCAAAGAATCTATTATGAGTTGCAAATATTATTAATCTATTTGGTTTTTTTTGATTATTCAAAAGATCAAAAATATCCTTTGCTGTTTTCATATCCAAACTACCCGTAGGCTCATCTGCCAATATTATATCTGGATCATTAATTATTGCTCTTGCGATAGCTATTCTTTGAGACTCGCCACCAGACAACTGCGATGGAAAATGATCGGATCTATTTGATAATCCAATCTTTTTTAACAAATTTTCAGCTTTTAACATAGCCATCTTTTTATTGTCGTTAATTGATAAGCTTGCAAGATATAAGTTTTCAAAAGCTGTAAAGTCTGGAAGAAGATTATTTTGTTGATAAACAATCCCTATTTTTTTTGCTCTAAAAATATCATTTTTATTATTCTCNTTAAAGTTTACTAGAACGTTATCAAATTTNATTGATCCATTAGTTGGTCTATCAATTAAAGAGATTAAATTTAATAANGTGGATTTACCAGAACCCGANGGTCCCATTAAAGAATATACTTTGCCTTTTTTAAAATTATAAGACAACTTTTTTAAAACTTTAATCTTTTTTTCTGTATCAAAATTTTTTGAAATATTTTTTAATTTTAAAAAACTATTCATATTTAAGTGCTTTGATTGGATCTAGTTTTGCCGCTTTAAAAGCGGGAAATATTGATACAATAATTGTTATTATTATCGAACAAATTGAAATTAAAAAAATTGATGTAGGGTTAATTTCTGAAGGCATTTTGCTTAAAAAATAAATTTCTTCTGGAAACAAGCTGATATTAAATGTTGAGCTTAAAAACTCTCTAAAATTCTCTATATAAATTGAAAAAGTTACTCCTAATAAAATTCCAAAAGCTGTTGCAGAAGTGCCAATTAAAACGCCCACTAAAAAAAATATTTTTANNATTGATTTATTTAAAACACCTATTGATTTTAATATTGCAATATCTTTTGTTTTATTTTTAACTAAGATTGTTAGTCCAGAAATAATATTAAAAGCTGCAACCACAATTATTAAAGATAATATTATAAACATAACATTTCGCTCTACTTTTAAAGCTGAGAATAATGAATTATTCATATCTGCCCAACTGTAAACAAATTCTTTATCAAAAATTTTTTGGACTATCATTTTTTGAGATTCTATTTTATTGGGATTTTTAAGATATATTTCTAAAGCTCTATCATTGATGTCAAATCCAAAAAATTCTTCTAAAGTATTTAAATTAATAAATGCTATGTTGTTATCAAATTCTGCTAAACCACTGTTAAAAATCGAAGTTACTATAAAATTTTTTTGTTTGAGTAGATTACCAACTATTGTCTCTACTCCTGACGGAGACATTAAAGTTATCTCATCGCCAACCTGAAGGTCTAATGCAAAACTTAGTTCATTACCTATTGATATAAAATCTTTAAGTAGTAATTTATTGCCTTTAAATTTATCATTTTTAATAATTTCTAATTTTGAGAAATCATTATTTTCATAGCCTCTTAAAACAACACCTTTTGAGGTATTGTTTTTTAGTATTATCGCTTCACCTGAATTACTTAAAACAATATTTTTTGAGATTAAAGAAAGATTTTTGCTATTTAGTTTTTTNTGGTCAATTGAACTGTCATATGATTTGACCGTTATATGAGAGTTAAAACCAACAATTTTATTAATTAACTCTGATCTAAAACCATTCATAACAGACATAACAATTATTAGAACGGCTACTCCAAGACTTATTCCAATAAATGAAAATATTGAAATGACATTTAAAAAGCCATCTTTTTTTCTAGCTTTTAAAAACCTAAACGTAATTTCTTTTTCTAAATTAGAAATCAATTGGAAGCTTTTTGTTTTATTATAATTTCTATAATTTTATCTAAAGATAAATTTTGTGTTTCTTTGCCAATTTCTTTAAATTCTAGAAGATCACCCTCAGATTTCTTTCCAATAACAATTTGATATGGGGCTCCAATTAAATTCATCTTTTTAATTTTTGATGAATAGTTTTCCTCAGTATCGTCAATAATTACTTCAATATTATTTTTTATTAATTCAGAATTAATATTGTTAGCTTTTTCAAGGGCAGAAGTGTCATTTTTATTTATCATAGGAATAAGTGCAATGTCATAAGGAGCAACAGACAATGGCCATTTCATGATTTCATTTTTATCATCATATTTAGCCTCTATAATAGCTCCTACTAACCTTGATACACCAATTCCATAAGAGCCCATTTTTACAAAATCCTTTTTACCACCAGGAAGATCAACAGCAGTACTCATTGCTTTTGAATATTTGTCACCAAAATAAAATATATGTCCTACTTCAATACCTTTGGTAATTAATCTATTTTTTTCAGATACCATTTTTTCAAATTCATCTTTATTAAATTTTTCATCAGTCACTGAATAAAACTGTTCATATTTTTTACGCATTTGCTCCAGCGAAGATTTTTCTAAATTAGTACCTTCGCTAGTTAAATCAAAAATTCGTTTATCAGTAAAAATTTTACTTTCACCTGTGTCAGCCAAAATTATAAACTCATGTGATAAATTTCCTCCTATAGGACCAGTGTCAGCAGCCATAGGAATAGCTGTTAATGATAATCTTTTAAAAGTTCTTAAATAAGATAAGAAAAATTTATTGTAAGAGTAAAATGCATCTTCATCCGTAACATCAAATGAATATGCGTCTTTCATATAAAATTCTCTACCTCTCATAATTCCAAATCTAGGCCTGATTTCATCTCTAAACTTCCATTGTATATGATACAATAGTTGCGGTAATGATTTATAAGACTTAAATGAAGATCTAAAAATCTCAGTTACTTGCTCTTCGTTAGTTGGGCCGTAAAGCATTTCTCTATTCTGACGATCTTTAATTCTGAGCATTTCTTCTCCATAATCATCGTATCGACCACTTTCTTTCCAAATTTCACTCGATTGAATTGTTGGCATCAAAATTTCTTGCGCACCTATTTTATTTTGTTCTTGTCTTACAATGGCTTCTATTTTCTTCATCACTTTAAATCCAAGTGGAAGCCAAGAGTAAATACCAGCAGAAGCTTGTTTGATCATTCCTACTCTCAACATTAATTGATGAGATTTGATTTTGGCCTCAGAAGGATTATTTTTTAATATTGGAATAAAAGATTTTGATAAAAGCATCTTAATTAATAATATTTCTTAAATTCAAATATTCAAATTTAATTAATAAATAAATTATAATAAAAATAACAGTTGTAATACCTGTGCAATATAGGAATTTTTTCAGCATTTTAGGATTTTCTGGGGATCCAGGGTCTTCACCTTCAATTATAATTGATTTTGATCTATTTACATCAATTGGTAAGATAGCAAAAAATACAATCCACCATATAATTATGTAGATTATAGCTAAACCTGTGATGCTCATTAAATTCTTACTAGATTAATATTTGTAAAAGGTTTTTTTCCAGTTTTTTCTTTTGAAAATTTTCGACAAGCAATCTTAAGTGCATCAATTAAATTGTGTTCTTGCTGCTTGCTTCCTAATCTAAAAGTTCTTGTGATTTCCTCAATCGCATCCTCTAAACCATAAATAAATTCTTCAGTATCATCAACTGGAATACCTCTAAAAGTTAAAACTGGTCTTTTATGAATGTTACCTTTTGGAGTAATTAATACGGTAGCCTCAATATATCCGTTTGCACTTAAATTTTTTCTATCTTTAATTGATTGGGCGTCTTCTGCTACACTAATATTTCCATCTACGTAAAGCCTACCACTTGGAGCTTTATCATATACCTTGGGCTTTCCCGGGTGAAGCTTAACAATATCACCATTTTCAACTTGAACTGGGTTAGGCACATTCATTTCTTTTGCAAATTTCATATGTTCAATCATATGTCTGTGTTCTCCGTGCACAGGGATAACGCACTGTGGTTTTACCCATTCATACATTTCTTTTAGATCATCTCTATTTGGGTGTCCCGAAACATGAACAAATTCATTTTCTTCAGATATTACTTCAATACCATCTTTAACTAATTGATTTTGTAAATTATATAATTTTTTTTCATTACCTGGAATAATTTTTGATGAAAATATAACTGTATCATCTTTTTCAATAAATACATCTGGATGAGTATATTTGGCAATTCTCATTAATGCAGCCATGGGCTCCCCTTGACTACCTGTGCAAAGATAAACAATTTTTTCTCTAGCAATATTTTTTGCCTCACGAGGATCTATTGGCTCAATAACATTTTTTAAATAGCCACATTGTTTTGCTGCTTTAAATATTCTGTGCATTGATCTTCCAACTAGAGATATTTGTCGACCAGTTTTTTCTGCACAATAAAAAGCTGTTTCTAGTCTAGCGACATTTGAGGCAAAAGAAGCAATAATAATTCTTTTTTTTAAACTGCTCATAATATTTAACATGCTTTTTCTAACATCTAATTCAGAGCCTGCTTTACCTAAGCTAAAAACATTTGTTGAGTCGCATATCATTGCAAGAACACCATCATTGCCTATTTCCTTCAATCTATTAGAATTAATGTTTCCACCAATTAAAGGTTCTGGATCAATTTTCCAATCACCAGTATGTAAAATTACACCTGCAGGTGTTTCAATTCTTAAACCATTTGGTTCTAAAATTGAGTGAGTTAAAGTTATGTATTCAATCTTAAATGGATTTAAATCTATTGTTCCATTTAATTGCACTATTTTAAGATTTCTAGTTATATCGATATGTTTTTCTTTAAATTTTTCTTTAATTAAAACAGCAGTAAATGGAGTTGCAAATATATTGCATTCTAGTTTGGGCCAAAGATGAGCTATTGCACCAATGTGATCTTCATGTGCATGAGTTAAAACAATTCCTAATAGATCATCTTTTTTATCAACAATAAATCCAGGATCTGGATAGATTAAATCAATACCTGGAAGTGTGTCATCTGCAAAGGTGACACCTATATCAACCATAATCCACTTGTGCTCTCCTGGTTTACCATAAGCAAACAAATTCATGTTCATGCCTATTTCGCCAGATCCACCCAGTGGACAAAATAATAATTCATCTTTCAT